>ENA-OROQ01000459-OROQ01000459.1-human-gut-metagenome-genome-assembly--contig:-NODE-459-length-46177-cov-32.321_pt1 | contig 46177 bp, 45 predicted proteins | sample MGYA00242136_ERZ509062 | MGnify/ENA primary metagenome ERZ509062 (study PRJEB26280, sample SAMEA2338735) | human gut metagenome | biome: human gut; feature: human-associated habitat; material: faeces...
GTGCTGGTGATCGGCGGCTCCGGTTCCGGTAAGACCCGCTTCTGGCTCAAACCGAATCTGATGCAGATGCACAGTTCTTATGTGGTCACAGACCCCAAGGGCACCATCCTGGTGGAGTGCGGAAAAATGCTCCAAAGGGGCGCACCCAAGCTGAGGAAGGACGGAAAGCCCATGAAGGATAAGCACGGCAAGGTCATTTATGAGCCTTACCGCATCAAGGTCCTCAATACCATCAACTTCAAGAAGTCCATGCACTATAACCCCTTTGCCTACATCCACTCCGAAAAGGACATCCTGAAGCTGGTCACGACGCTGATCGCCAATACCAAAGGCGAAGGCAAAGCCGGAGACGATTTCTGGGTCAAGGCAGAAACCTTGCTGTACTGCGCGTTGATTGGGTATATCCACTATGAAGCTCCGGTGGAGGAGCAGAACTTTTCCACCCTTATCGAGATGATAAACAGTATGGAAGTTCGGGAGGATGACGAGGAATACAAAAACGCCGTTGACTTGATGTTCGATGAGCTGGAATCCCGTGATCCTCGCCACTTTGCCGTCCGGCAGTATAAGAAATATAAGCTGGCCGCCGGAAAAACAGCCAAGTCGATCCTGATTTCCTGTGGTGCGCGTCTTGCCGTGTTCGACATTGCAGAGCTGCGTGAGGTCACGGCTTATGATGAGCTGGAGCTGGACACTCTGGGAGACAGGAAAACTGCCCTGTTCCTCATCATGAGTGACACTGATGACAGCTTTAATTTCCTTATATCCATGTGTTATACCCAACTTTTCAACCTGCTCTGTGAAAAAGCCGACGATGTGTATGGCGGCAGGCTCCCGGTCCATGTGCGCTGTCTCATTGACGAGTGCGCCAACATCGGCCAGATCCCCAAGCTGGAAAAGCTGGTAGCAACCATCCGAAGCCGTGAGATCTCCGCCTGTCTGGTGTTGCAGGCGCAGAGTCAGCTCAAGGCAATCTATAAGGATAACGCAGATACCATCATCGGCAACATGGATACTTCCATCTTCCTGGGCGGTAAGGAGCCAACCACCCTCAAGGAGCTGGCTGCCGTGCTGGGCAAGGAAACCATCGACACCTACAACACCGGAGAGAGCCGTGGGCGTGAAACTTCCCACTCTCTCAACTATCAAAAATTGGGGAAAGAGCTGATGAGCCAGGATGAGCTTGCTGTTATGGATGGCGGCAAGTGTATCCTCCAACTGCGCGGTGTGCGTCCTTTCCTTTCGGATAAGTACGACATCACCAAGCACCCCAATTTCAAATACACAGCCGACGCAGACGAAAAGAACGCTTTTGACATTGAAGCGTTCCTGTCCGCAAGGTTGAAACTCAAGCCCAATGAGGTCTGCGATGTATATGAAGTAGACACAAAGGGCGCTTAAATCTGTTCCGCTTTTGAAAGGAGTGATCGTATCTACCCGCCTCAACCGCCCTTTTTGGGCCATTGGCGTACAAAGCGGACAATCGCAAGAAAAAATAATGAAAAAGGAGGACAGCCGGAATCATGCCCCCGGAAACCGGGCGGCAGATTGTTCCGGCTTTTGTATGCCTATGAAACATGACAAACCTATTTTTTAATCAGATTCCGGCTAACAAACTATATGGCATTTTTTGAACAGGCAATCACCGTTCTTCAGACCCTCGTTATCGCGCTCGGTGCCGGTCTCGGTATCTGGGGCGTTATCAACCTGCTGGAAGGTTACGGCAACGACAACCCTGGTGCAAAGTCCCAGGGCATGAAGCAGCTCATGGCCGGCGCTGGTGTAGCCGTGGTCGGCATGGTCCTTGTACCTCTGCTCTCCGGGCTGTTCTCTGTCTAAGCGTCCCTGCATGAAATCCTTGCCGCTCCCGCAGCTTTGCGGGGGCGGCGGAAAGGAGGTTGACACCGTATGGATTTCTTACTTGAAGCCCTGACAAATTGGCTGAAAGAAATGCTGGTGGGCGGTATTATGAGCAACCTTTCGGGGATGTTTGACAGCGTAAACCAACAGGTCGCGGATATATCCGTACAGGTAGGACAGACCCCACAGGGATGGAATGGCAGTATTTTCAGTATGATTGAGAATCTGTCAAACTCCATCATGGTGCCGATTGCAGGCGTAATCCTGGCTATCGTGATGACCGTAGACCTGATCCAGATGATCGCAGACAAGAACAACCTGCATGATGTGGACACCTGGATGATTTTTAAGTGGGTGTTCAAATCAGCCGCCGCCATCCTCATTGTCACAAACACATGGAATATTGTGATGGGCGTCTTTGATATGGCGCAGAGCGTGGTGGCACAGGCGGCAGGGATCATTGGTTCGGATGCGTCCATTGACATTTCCTCAGTTATGACCGATTTGGAACCGAGACTTATGGAAATGGATCTGGGACCGCTGTTCGGGCTGTGGTTCCAATCCCTCTTTATCGGCATTACCATGTGGGCGCTGTATATCTGTATCTTTATCGTCATTTATGGCCGTATGATCGAGATTTACCTTGTGACTTCGGTGGCTCCCGTTCCAATGGCTGCCATGATGGGCAAGGAATGGGGCGGTATGGGACAGAACTACCTCCGCTCCCTGCTGGCGCTGGGCTTTCAGGCGTTTCTCATCATCGTCTGCGTGGCAATTTATGCTGTGCTGGTGCAGAACATCGCTTTGGAAGATGACATCATCATGGCAATCTGGAGCTGCGTGGGCTACACCGTACTGCTGTGCTTTACGCTGTTCAAAACCGGCAGCCTCGCAAAATCAGTCTTTCAGGCGCATTAAAGGAGGGTTCTGTATGAAAAAATATCAAATCATTTATGCAGATCCGCCATGGAGTTACAAAGTATATTCCAAGAAAGGATTGGGACGCAGTGCAGAAAGTCACTATCCGACTATGTGTATTGAGGATATTTGTGCGCTGCCGGTAGGTGACCTGGCAGATAAAGATTGTGCTTTGTTCTTATGGGTCACGATTCCATGTTTACTGGAAGGGCTTTCTGTTCTGAGAGCATGGGGATTTACCTATAAGACAATCGGATTTGTCTGGGTAAAGCAGAATAAAAAGTCTGATAGTCTATTTTGGGGTATGGGATATTGGACGCGCTCCAATGTGGAGCTTTGTATCCTCGCAACGAAAGGGCATCCCAAGCGAGTGAACGCAGCTGTTCATCAGGTTATTGTCTCTCACATTGAAGAACATTCAAAAAAACCGCAGGAAGCCAGAGAACGCATTGTCTCATTGATGGGTGATCTCCCACGCATTGAACTGTTTGCTCGTCAATCCACACCCGGTTGGGATGTGTGGGGCAATGAGGTGGACAGCTCTATTTCATTCCCATAAAGGAGGTGGATAATATGGCTTATGTACCCGTACCCAAAGATTTAACCAAAGTCAAAACCAAGGTCATGTTCAATCTGACCCGAAGGCAGCTGGTCTGCTTTACCGCCGGGGCGCTTGTAGGCGTACCGCTGTTCTTTTTGCTCCGTGAGCCTGCGGGAAACAGCATGGCCGCCATGTGTATGATGCTGGTCATGATGCCCTTCTTCCTGCTGGCAATGTATGAAAAGCATGGACAGCCCCTGGAAAAGATCGTCGGCAACATTCTCAAAGTAGCTATGATCCGTCCCAAGCAGCGTCCCTACCAGACCAATAACTTTTATGCCGTATTAAAGCGGCAGGAAATGCTCGATAAGGAGGTGTATGACATTGTTCACCGCAATGAAAAGCTGGCTGCGCCGTCTGCTGGGAAAACCGGAAGAAAAGACCGTGCAGCCGGTAAAGATAAAGAAAAAGCTGTCCCGCGCCGATAAGAAGCAGATCGAAGCGGCCATTGCCCGCGCCAACCGCACGGACAAAAAAGGAAAATCAGCACAGGACAGTATCCCCTATGAACGGATGTGGCCGGACGGGATCTGCCGTGTATCGGACAGCCACTACACAAAGACCATTCAGTTTCAGGACATCAACTATCAGCTCTCCCAAAATGAAGATAAGACCGCGATCTTTGAGGGCTGGTGTGATTTCCTCAATTATTTCGACAGCTCGATTCACTTCCAGCTGTCTTTTTTGAACCTTGCGGCATCGGAGGAGACCTTTGCAAACTCCATTTCCATCCCTCCCCAGGGGGATGCCTTTGACAGTATCCGTGAGGAATACACCACGATGCTGCAAAATCAGCTGGCCAGAGGAAACAACGGTCTTATCAAGACCAAATACCTGACTTTTGGTATCGACGCGGACAGTATCAAAGCCGCCAAGCCCCGCCTGGAGCGTATTGAGACCGATATACTCAATAACTTCAAGCGTCTTGGTGTAGCCGCCAGAACACTGGACGGTAAGGAAAGGCTTTCCCAACTTCATGCGGTATTCCACATGGATGAACAGCTCCCGTTTCAGTTTGAATGGGACTGGCTGGCTCCTTCCGGTCTGTCCACGAAAGATTTTATTGCACCAAGCTCCTTTGAGTTCCGCACCGGCAAGCAGTTCCGTATGGGCAAGAAATACGGGGCTGTTTCTTTTTTGCAGATTCTTGCACCGGAGCTGAATGACCGTCTGTTGGCTGATTTTCTGGATATGGAAAGCTCGCTCATTGTGAGTATGCACATTCAGTCGGTGGATCAGGTGAAAGCCATTAAGACGGTAAAGCGCAAGATTACCGACCTGGACCGCAGTAAGATCGAGGAACAGAAAAAAGCAGTCCGCGCAGGGTACGACATGGATATCATTCCCTCTGACCTTGCCACCTACGGTAGCGAGGCGAAAAAGCTGTTGCAGGATTTGCAGAGCCGAAACGAGAGAATGTTCCTGGTCTCCTTTTTGGTGCTGAACACAGCGGACAATCCCCGTCAGCTGGGTAACAACATCTTTCAGGCAGGTTCCATTGCCCAGAAGTATAACTGCCAGCTGACCAGACTGGACTTTCAGCAGGAAGAAGGGCTGATGAGCTGTCTGCCTCTGGGACTCAATCAGATCGAGATCCAGCGAGGGCTGACCACCAGTTCTACGGCTATCTTTGTACCGTTCACCACACAGGAATTATTCCAGAACGGCAAAGAGGCGCTGTACTACGGCATCAACGCCCTGTCCAACAACCTCATCATGGTAGACAGAAAGCTGCTGAAAAACCCCAACGGCTTGATTTTGGGTACGCCGGGTTCCGGTAAGTCCTTCAGCGCCAAGCGTGAGATTGCCAACTGCTTTTTGCTTACCAATGATGATGTCATCATCTGTGACCCGGAAGCGGAGTACGCACCTCTGGTGGAGCGTCTGCATGGGCAGGTCATCAAGATCTCGCCTACCTCAACCAACTACATCAATCCGATGGATCTGAACCTGGACTATTCGGATGATGAAAGCCCGCTGTCCCTCAAGTCTGACTTTATCCTCAGCTTGTGTGAGCTGATCGTGGGCGGTAAGGACGGATTGCAGCCGGTGCAGAAAACCATCATCGACCGTTGTGTGCGTCTGGTCTATCAGACCTACCTCAATGACCCGCGCCCGGAGAATATGCCCATACTGGAGGACCTATATAACCTGCTCCGTTCACAGGAGGAAAAGGAAGCCCAGTATATTGCCACGGCCCTTGAAATCTATGTAACCGGCTCCCTCAATGTGTTCAACCACCAGAGCAATGTGGACATCAATAACCGCATTGTCTGCTATGACATCAAGGAGCTGGGCAAGCAGCTCAAGAAAATCGGTATGTTGGTGGTCCAGGATCAGGTGTGGAACCGCGTTACCATTAACCGCGCTGCCCACAAGTCCACCCGCTACTATATCGACGAGATGCACCTGCTTTTGAAGGAGGAGCAAACCGCTGCCTACACAGTAGAAATTTGGAAGCGATTCAGAAAATGGGGCGGAATCCCCACCGGCATCACGCAGAATGTCAAAGACCTGCTTTCCAGCCGTGAAGTGGAGAACATATTTGAAAACTCCGACTTCGTGTATATGCTCAACCAGGCAGGCGGAGACCGACAGATTCTCGCCAAGCAGCTGGGCATTTCCACGCATCAGCTTAGCTATGTGACCCACTCCGGTGAGGGCGAGGGTCTGCTGTTCTATGGCTCCACGATCTTGCCGTTTGTGGATCACTTCCCGAAGAATACCGAGCTTTACCGCATTATGACCACCAAACCCCAGGAACTGAAAAAGAAGGAGGATGAATGATGATGAACCCCAACATTTTGAATCAAAACCCGCTGATGTTTTTTGACAGGGCGGTAAATGCCCAGCGCAGCCAGCTGCTTACGGTCATGGCCGATGCGGTAAGTGAGTGCCGCACGGCGGCAGATCAGGCAGCAGAACTGAATGAGACCGGTCAGGTGGGGCTTCTCCGTCTGGCAGAGGTCTGGAGCGCCATCCGTGCTAAGGAAGGCATGGGCGGTCTGGTTCTGGAAGGAACCGAAGCGAAGATCCTGTCCGATGTGGTGGCACAGTTTTATGCCTACCTGTCCGGCTGTATGTTCAACGATCCTGTGGGGATGGCCATTTATGCAGAGCTGCACTACATGATGTCCTCCCTCATGCTGGGAGAATGGTTTGAATAAGGAACCGCGCCTGCGCTTTACTGATGAGGAACGGTCTGACCCAGCACTGGAAAAGCCAATCCGTAAAGCGGAGAAAGCTGCGGCCAGAGCAGATAAGGCGCAGGCCAATATCCCAAAGAAAAAGGTCAGGCAGACGGTCATTGACCCGGATACCGGAAAAAAGGCCTCGAAGCTGACCTTTGAGGACAAGAAAAAGCCACCCTCCAAAGTTTCTCAAGGGGTCAAGGAAGCTCCTGTCCATCTGGTCGCGGGCAAGCTCCACAAAGAAATCCGGGAAACAGAACAGGACAATGTGGGCGTGGAAAGCGCCCACAAGTCCGAGGAGGCGGTGGAGACCGGCGTTTATCTGGTGCGGGAGGGCTACCGCAGCCACAAGCTGAAGCCCTACCGCAAAGCAGCCCAGGCAGAGCGCCAACTGGAAAAGGCAAATGTAAATGTCCTGTACCAGAAATCCTTGCAGGAAAATCCTCAGTTTTCCAGCAATCCTCTTTCCCGGTGGCAGCAAAAGCAGGCCATCAAAAAGCAGTATGCTGCCGCCAAGCGCACTGGTCAGACTGCCGGAAACACCGCCCAGGCTGCGTCCAAAACCGGAAAAGCCGCAAGGACGGTAAAAGAAAAGGCACAGCAGGCAGGGGCATTCGTTATGCGCCACAAGAAAGGCTTCCTGATCGCAGGGGTTTTGTTCCTCATCGCCTGTATGCTGATGAATACCATGTCCTCTTGTTCCATGATGGCGCAGAGCATCGGTTCCGTTCTCTCCGGCACCACCTATCCGTCGGATGACCCGGAAATGCTGGCAGTGGAAGCAGATTATGCAGCCAGAGAAGCCCAGTTGCAGGAGGAAATTGACAACATCGAAAGCAGCCATCCAGGGTATGACGAGTATCGCTATGACCTTGGCATGATCGGCCATGACCCTCATGAGCTGGCGGCATTTCTCTCTGCTGTCTTGCAGGGCTATACCCGGCAAAGCGCCCAGGCAGAGCTGGCGCGTGTGTTTGCAGCACAGTATCAGCTGACGCTTACCGAGGAAGTGGAAATCCGCTACCGCACGGAGACCTCCACCGATCCGGAGACCGGCGAGACCACCTCAGAAGAAGTCCCCTATGAGTATTACATTCTGAATGTGAAACTCACCAGCAAGCCCATTTCCGCTGTGGCGTCGGAGCTATTGACCCCGGAGCAGATGGAAATGTATCAGGTCTACCGACAGACCATGGGCAATAAGCCGCTGTTGTTTGGCGGCGGTTCCCCTGATACCAGCGGCTCTGAAGATCTGTCCGGTGTGCAGTTCATTAACGGCACCCGCCCCGGCAATCCGCAGCTGGTGGAACTGGCGAAAAGTCAGGTGGGCAATGTGGGCGGTTATCCCTACTGGAGCTGGTATGGCTTTGACAGCCGCGTGGAATGGTGTGCCTGCTTTGTATCCTGGTGCTATAACCAGGCAGGAAAAAGTGAGCCGCGCTTTGCAGGCTGTGAGTGGCAGGGTGTTCCGTGGTTCCAGTCTCATGGACAATGGGGCGCAAGAGGATATGAAAACATCGCTCCCGGCGATGCCATTTTCTTCGATTGGGATCTGGACGGTACTGCTGACCATGTGGGAATCGTCATCGGCACCGATGGCAGCCGTGTTTATACCGTGGAGGGAAATTCCGGCGATGCCTGCAAGATCAAAAGTTATGACCTGAATTATCAAAGCATTAAGGGCTACGGTCTGATGAACTGGTAACAGAGATTTTTTAGAAGGAGTGATAGACGATGGCAAAGAACAAAATTGAACGCATTGACCAGGAGATTACCAAGGTCCGCGAGAAGATTGCGGAATATCAGGAAAAGCTCAAGGTGCTGGAGGCACAGAAAACCGAGGCGGAAAATCTGGAGATCGTCCAGATGGTGCGCGCACTGCGTATGACCCCGGCTCAGCTAAGCGCCATGCTGTCCGGAGGCATAGTTCCCGGCAGTATGGTGGATGACAACAACGAACAGGAGGAAAACAGCTATGAGGAATAAACGATTGCTCCGAACACTTTCCGCCCTTTGCCTGACGCTGGTTCTGGCATCGGGCTTTACCGTTCACGCTTTTGCCCAGGGCGCAGCGCCGCCCCCGGCAGAGGATACCACTAATGACAGCAATGTGGTGGTGGAAGAACCCGAAAAAGCACCTCCGCTGACCCCGGATGGCAATGCTGCTCTGGTGGATGATTTTGGTGGCAACAAGCAGCTCATTACCGTTACCACCAAGGCAGGCAACTATTTTTATATCCTGATCGACAGGGCCAATGAGGATAAAAAGACTGCTGTTCACTTTCTGAACCAGGTGGATGAAGCGGACCTGATGGCGCTGATGGAAGATGGAAATGCCAAAGAGGAGCCGCCTGCGGTGTGCAGCTGCACGAAGAAATGTGAAGCAGGGGCAGTCAATACGGCCTGTCCGGTCTGTGTAACGGATAAGAGTAAATGTACGGGAAAAGCACCGGAACCTCCGGCAGAAACACCGAAGCCAGAAAAAGAGAAGACTGCCGGACTGAACCCGGCTGCGCTGATCCTGCTGCTGGCTCTGCTTGGTGGAGGTGGTGTATTTGCCTACTTGAAGCTCGTTAAGAACAAGCCTAAGACCAAGGGCAATGACAGTCTGGACGATTATGATTATGGCGAGGAAGATTCCGAGGAATGGGAAACCGAGGATGAGGAGTCGGACGAGCCTGACGCTGACGGGGGCAGCGCAGAAAATGATGACGAGGACAGCATGAAATGACCCGTTTCACAGACAGTCCCTATGAACGCATGATGACACGCAGGCCGGAGGGCGGGAAGAAAACTTCCCGTCCTCCTTCTTTACCCCCAAGCCACCCCTGTTATGGCTGCGGGAATTATGGAAGTCCCTGCGTAGGCGTCTGCCACCGGGAAATGGAACGATGGCTCAAAGAAAGGAAACGAAAAAAATGAGTGTTCTGATTATATTTATCAAGCTGATTGTTGTTTTTGACCTGCTGGTGATCGCCGTGTATTTTGGCGGAGACATTCTTTCTACCATGTTAAACAAACTTCGGAGAAAAGCAAAACAGGAAGATTCCTTTGACTTTTCTCAGGATGCCGTGATGGTTTCATTATCCATAGATTCTGTCCGTCAGCTTTATTCCGGTGACGCGGCAGATTTTGTGGAAGATAAGATTCTGCCAAATGCGGAGAAAACGATGGCTGTTTTGACGGACCAGGAACAGGCAGCAGCCCGTCTGCTCTTATCTGCCCTGATCGGTTTTCTTGCAGCAGAAGCTCCTATGGATGAACAGAGCTTTCCTATGGTAATGGAACTTCTGAACTGTATGGAGGGTGAAAAAGAGGATGGTTGTCAGGATGCAGTAGAAAGTTTGCTTGAAGATGCTGTCCGCAATACCCACCGCCATGAAGAATATTACAGCAATTATCAACGCTACCAGCTGATGCAGGTGGATAAAACTCGTGTCATTTTGGCTTGCCGCATCATCATCAATGACCTGCTGGGGAAACTGTACCGCTATGACTACCGGTTTGGTTATAACCTGCTTCTGGATGAGGAAAACAGCATTGAGAAAAAACTGCACACGCCTGTGCGGGAAGAATGGGAGGTTGAAGAATATGAAGCTGGTGATTGCTGAAAAACCATCAGTTGCCCAGAGTTTGGCGGCGGTGATCGGTGCAACTGCCCGTAAGGACGGGTATCTGGAAGGCGGTGGCTGGCGTGTCAGCTGGTGTGTGGGCCATCTGGCCGGTCTTGCGGACGCAGACAGCTATGACCCCAAGTACGCAAAGTGGCGATATGATGACCTGCCTATTCTGCCGGAGCATTGGCAGATGGTGGTGGGAAAGGATAAGAAAAAGCAGTTTGATATTCTCAAAAAGCTGATGAACGCCCCGGATGTGACGGAGGTGGTAAATGCCTGTGATGCCGGACGCGAGGGCGAGCTGATCTTCCGAAGTGTCTATGAGCTGGCAGGCTGCCAAAAGCCGATGAAAAGGCTCTGGATTTCTTCGATGGAGGACTCCGCCATAAGGGAGGGCTTTGCAAACCTGCGCCCCGGTGCGGACTATGACGGGCTTCGGGATGCTGCTCTTTGCCGCGCTAAGGCCGACTGGCTGGTGGGAATCAATGCCACAAGGCTGTTTTCCGTGCTGTACCACCGCACCCTCAATATCGGGCGCGTGATGTCCCCAACGCTGGCGCTCATTGTCCAGCGAGAAGCTGAGATCGACACCTTTAAGCCGGTTCCCTTTTATACCGTGGCGCTGGAGCTGCCCGGTCTTACCGTATCCGGGGAGCGCATGAGTGACCGAGCAAGCGCAGAGCAGCTGAAAGAAGCCTGTCAGGGTGCAGCTGTCACAATCAAAAAGGTGGAGTGCAAGGAAAAGTCCGAAAAGCCGCCTGCCCTCTATGACCTGACTACTCTGCAAAGAGATGCCAACCGCCTGCTTGGATTTACAGCTCAGCAGACCCTGGACTATCTGCAAAGCCTGTATGAAAAGAAGCTCTGCACCTATCCCCGTACTGACAGCCGCTATCTGACCGGTGATATGGCAGACAGCCTGCCGGTGCTGGTCAATCTGGTTGCCAATGCTATGCCGTTTCGCAAAGGGATCGCCATTACCTGTGATCCGCAGACAGTCATCAACGATAAGAAAGTAACCGACCACCACGCAGTAATCCCTACCAGAAATCTCAAGGATGCAGACCTTTCTGCCCTTCCTGCGGGAGAAAAAGCGGTGCTGGAGCTGGTGGCCCTGCGTCTGCTGTGTGCCGTAGCCCAGCCCCATATCTATTCGGAAACCGTTGTGATTGCAGCGTGTGCCGGTGGGGAGTTTACCGCCAAAGGAAAAACAGTGAAGCACCCCGGATGGAAAGCGCTGGAGGACGCTTACCGTGCCAAAATGAAGGATGCAGAGCCGAAAAAAGAGGGTGCAGAGAAAGCCCTGCCGGAGCTGACCGAAGGACAGACCCTTTCGGTTTCTGCGGCAATCGTCAAAGAAGGCAAAAGCAGTCCGCCTCAGCACTTTACGGAGGACACCCTATTGTCCGCGATGGAGACTGCCGGAAAAGAGGATATGCCGGAGGATGCCGAACGAAAAGGTCTGGGGACACCGGCCACTCGTGCCGGTATTTTGGAAAAGCTGGTATCTGCCGGTTTTCTGGAACGAAAAAAGAGCAGGAAAACGGTGCAGCTTCTCCCTTCCCACGATGCAGTCTCCCTGATAACAGTCTTGCCGGAACAGCTGCAATCGCCGCTTCTGACTGCCGAGTGGGAGTACCGCCTGGGAGAGATCGAGCGCGGGCAGCTTGCCCCGGAGGAGTTTCTGGACGGGATCAGCACCATGCTGAAAGATCTGGTGGGAACTTATCAGGTCATCAAGGGAACCGAGTACCTGTTCACTCCGCCCCGTGAGGTGGTGGGCAAATGCCCCCGCTGCGGCGGTGAAGTTGCAGAATTGCAAAAAGGCTTCTTCTGTCAGAATGATTCTTGCAAATTTGCAATCTGGAAAAATAACAAATGGTGGGCTGCCAAGAAAAAACAGCCCACCAAGGCTGTGGTGTCTGCACTGCTGAAAGATGGCCGTGTCCGTGTAACGGGCCTATATTCGGAGAAAACCGGAAAGACCTACGATGCCGCTGTGGTTTTGGAGGATGATGGACAGTACGCTAACTTCAAGCTGGAATTTGACCAGCGGAAAGGAGGCAGCCGATGAAGCTCTCTTTAGCGGAACGAGAAACCATTCTCCTCTATAACCAGGCAGAACCAATGGCTGAGGTCTACACCCATGATCCCCGTCTGATGGAGAAGCTGGAACTGCTGGCAAAAAAGCACCCCGACCAGATTACCCGAAAGGATGCCCATAACTTTACCGTCCCCAAGCGGTGTGTATCAGTCAGGGAGCCATACAGCGCAGAACGCCGCAAAGCTGCCAGTGAGCGTGCGAAAGCTGCCGGATACCAGCCCCCTGTGAGAAAGGCCGGCAGTTAAAGGCACATGGCAGAGAATGTATTTGAAGCAGTCAAGCAGTCGGTCAGCACCAGAGAAGCGGCAGAGTTTTACGGGATAAAAGTCAGTCGAACTGGCATGGCCTGCTGTCCATTTCACGATGATAAGAACCCCAGTATGAAGGTAGACCAGCGTTACCACTGCTTTGGATGCGGTGCAGATGGGGATGTGATCGACTTTACCGCAAAACTCTTTGACCTCTCCCCAAAAGAAGCGGCGGAGAAACTGGCACAGGACTTTGGCCTGATCTATGACAGTCAGGCCCCTCCCCGCAGGAGGTATGTCCGGCAGAAAACCGAGGCACAGCAGTTTCGGGAGGACCGGCAGAGGTGTTATCGCATACTGTCCGATTACTACTATCTGCTGAAAAAATGGGAGGCCGACAATTCTCCCCAGACACCGGAGGAAGAACCGCACCCCCGCTTTGTGGAAGCAATCCATAAGAAAACCTATGTGGAGTACCTGCTGGATCTTTTTCTTTATGAAAGTGAAGAAGAACAAAAGGCATGGATTGCAGAACACACAGCAGAAATCACACACTTGGAAAGGAGATTGAAAATCATGGCTGAGAACAAACCCACCAACCGAGAACGACTAAGGGAAATCACAGACGGCATCGAGCAGGGCATCAAGGAACTGTTTGAGAGTGAAAAGTATATGCGCTATCTGTCCGTTATGTCCCGCTTCCACCGCTATTCGGTAAACAACACCATGCTCATCTATATGCAGAAGCCGGACGCCACTTTGGTAGCCGGATACAATAAGTGGAAAGACCAGTTTGAGCGTCATGTTAAAAAGGGAGAGCATGGCATTACCATCATCGCCCCCACACCGTACAAGAAGAAAATCGAGGAGCAGAAACTGGACCCGGATACCAAGGCTCCGATTCTGGATAAAGACGGAAAGATCATCACAGAGGAAAAAGAAATCGAAATCCCCATGTTCCGCCCGGTCAAGGTCTTTGATGTGAGCCAGACTGATGGGAAACCTTTGCCGGAGCTTGCTTCCTCCCTTTCCGGCAATGTACCAAATTATGAGGCATTCATGGAGGCCCTGCGCCGCAGCGTGCCGGTGCCGATCACTTTTGAAGCAATGGCCGCCGATACGGACGGTTATTTTTCTGCCGATCATCAGAAAATCGCCATTCGTCAGGGCATGAGTGAGGTGCAGACGGTTTCAGCCACAGTACACGAGATTGCCCACAGCAAGCTCCACAATCAGAAAAAGATTCAGATTGCCAATGACGAGCAATATCAGGAGATCGAGATGTTTGATAAACCCGGTCTGTTCTCCAACGGGCGGATTGCCCGTGATGATTTGCCGGAGGGCGTTTATTGCTATGACCTGCGCGGTTCTGACTACGACCCCGGAGAGCCGGTCTGTGTAGAAGAACGAGTGGTTGTAAACCATGCAGGTTCCGTTCTGCTGACAGAGCCGCTGGAGCTGGCGGAAGATGGACGCCTGATGCTGACCGAGGAAGAAGGGCTGAATTTTGTTGGCGGCTTTTCTACCCTCGCCCAGTTTTTGCAAGAACAGAGGAAAGACCGCCACACGGAGGAAGTGGAGGCTGAAAGCATCTCCTATGCAGTCTGCAAGTATTTTGGCATCGAGACCGGAGAAAACAGCTTCGGCTATATTGCAAGCTGGAGTCGGGGCAAGGAACTGAAAGAGCTGAGAGCCAGTTTGGAGACCATCAATAAGACCTCCGGCACTTTGATCTCTGACATTGAGCGCCACTATAAGGAAATCTGCAAAGAGCGTGGAATTGACCCCAATGCAAAGGCAGAGCCGGAAACCGCCCCGATAGAGCAGCCGACCGGCAATCTAACCTACTATGTAGCAGAGTGCATGGAGTTTCCAAACCTCGGAGAATACCACGATAACCTGTCTTTGGAGGAAGCGGTCCGCATTTATCAGGAAATTCCGGCAGAGCGAATGAACGGGATCAAGGGCATTGGTTTTGAGCTGAAAGACGGAAGCGACTATGAAGGACCTTTTCCGATTTTGACCGGGCAGACCATTGACCTGGATACCATCCAGGCAATCGACTATTACCGTGACAATCCGCTGGTGCAGAAAGCGGTAAAGGAACTGGCGGCGGCCATACCGGAAATGGAGGTGCTGGGGGCGGACGCCAACCAGCAGGAGGCTTTGTTTCTGATCGACGATGCCACCTATCTTCATATCCAGCCCTGTGACAGCGGCTGGGATTATACCCTTTATGATGCTGCGTCCATGAAAGAGATGGATGGCGGTCAGATGGATATGCCGGAGCTTTCCCGCATGAAGGCAGTTCTTCAGATTTGTGATGACAACGATTTGGGCAGAGACTCGGTAAAATACGCACCGTTGTCCATGATTGAGACCTTGCAGGAAGCTGCCTATCAGCAGATGCAGGCAGAGGTCGGTCAGATGGCCGCTTCTTCCCAGCTGCCGGAGGCACAGGAGCAGGCACTGGATGAATACCCCATGCCCGATGAGCAGGTCTCCACACCGGATATGCAGGAATACGGCTACTCCTATGATGGGATGCTTCCTGTTACCAGAGAACGGGCGCTGGAACTGGATGCCGCCGATTTGACCGTCTATGTGCTGCATGAGGATAATACGGAGAGCATGGTGTTTGACCCGCAGGAAATCATGGATCATGGCGGTCTTTTTGGCGTGGATCGTGAGGAATGGGAGAAAAGCCCTCAGTTCCACGAAAAGGTCATGGAGCGTCAGGAACATCAGCAGGAACGAGAACAGGCATTTCTCTCCCAGAACAGAGATTGCTTTGCCATCTATCAGGTAAGCCGTGACGATCCGCAGAATGTGCGCTTTATGAATCTGGACTGGTTAAAGTCCCATGGCATTTCCATAGACCGCAGCAATTATGACCTAATCTACACCGCTCCGCTGAGTGAGTCTGGCACTGTGCCGGAGCAGCTGGAAAAACTCTATCAGCAATTCAATCTGGAAAAACCTGTGGACTATCACAGCCCCTCCATGAGCGTCAGCGACATCGTTGCGATCAAGCAGGACGGTAAGGTATCCTGTCATTACTGTGACAGCGTTGGTTTTACCCAGATACCCGGATTCTTGCCGCAAAATCCGCTGAAAAATGCGGAGATGGCCGTGGAGGACGATTACGGCATGATCGACGGCATCATCAACAATGGCACAAAAGAGCCTACGGTGGCAGAGCTGGAACAGCAGGCCCGAAGCGGTCAGCCCATTTCCCTGATGGACTTGGCTGACGCCGTTCATAGGGAGGAACGGGAAAAGAAAAAATCCGTTGTGGATCAGCTGAAAAGCCAGCCCAAAGCAGAACACAAAAAGACAGCACCCAAAAAGAGTGCGGAAAGGGAGATTTAATATGGGAAACTTTACTTTTGAGGAAATGAACCTGATGTGCATTTACAATACCGGCAGCCGCACCGGATTGATCGACAGCCTGCGTGAGATGCGCGGCGAGCTTTCGCCGGAGGAAACGGAACTGAGGGAACTGACCGACAGCACCCTTACGAAGCTCTGTGCGATGACCGATGAGGACTTTGCCCAGCTGGAGCTGTACCCGGATTTTGACCAGTAAACACCATAACCGCAGGGATGGGGTGGCAATTTGCCACCCCACCTTTTACCCCAAAACCGAAAGGAGGACAGAACACCATGCCAACCAAAGCTGAACTATATGCACAGATGGCGGACAAGGTGGCAACGCAGCTCACGGGGAGCTGGCAGGAATGGGCAGGGTTTCTCACCACTGCTTCCCGACTTTACAAATACCCGTTCCATGAACAGCTGATGATCTACGCCCAGCGACCGGACGCCACCGCCTGTGCAGAGTACGATTTGTGGAATGAAAAGATGGGCCGGTATGTAAGGCGCGGTTCCAAGGGGATCGCGCTGGTGGACGATTCCGGGGACAGGCCCCGCCTGCGCTATGTCTTTGACATTTCCGACACCGGAACCCGTGAACATTCCCGCACTCCCTGGCTGTGGCAGCTGGAGGAGCGCCATCTGGATTCGGTGCAGGCCATGCTGGAGCGCACCTATGATGTTTCCGGTGATGACCTTGCCGGACAGCTCACTGAGGTAGCCGGAAAACTGGCTGAGGAATACTGGACGGAGCATCAGCAGGACTTCTTCTATATCGTTGACGGTTCCTTTTTGGAGGAATATGATGAGTATAACATCGGAGTGCAGTTCAAGGCAGCCGCCACCGTCAGCATCACTTACGCTTTGATGTCCCGCTGTGGACTGGAGCCGGAACGCTACTTCGACCACGAAGATTTCATGGCGATCTTTGATTTCAACACCCCGCCCACCATCGGGGCGCTGGGAACAGCGGTCAGCCAGATCAACCAGCAGGTGCTGCGACAGATCGGCGTCACCGTCCGAAATGCAGAGCGTGAAGCCAACCAAGAAAGGAGCAAACAAGATGAACAATCCCATGACCTATATCCAGAACGGAGACTATCTGATTCCCGACCTGAAGCTGAGCCAGCAGCCGGAGAAACCCCTGGGCAAGTACGGAAGGATGAGGAAAACCTACCTGAAGGAACACCGTCCCATCCTCTACAACCAGATGTTGCTGAGCGAGAAGCTGTACCCGCACCTTCTGGAGATCGACGAGACCGCCCAGAACAGACTGGAGCAGATGATGCCCCAGCTGGCGAAGGAAGCGGGAGCCACCGAGGAACTGAAAGTCAGCGATCCCATGAAGTGGGTGGGGCTGATGAACACCTGCAAAGCCCAAGCCGAGGAAATCCTGATGGCGGAGCTTATCAACAGCTGACCCTAAACCTGTTCCTCTCCGAAGCAGAACAGATCCAATCCATAGATGAAGCAGAGAATGTAGCGCATACATCCTCTGCTTTTTCTTTTGCTCAAAATGACATCGACCATGTGCTGCGTTTGGGCGGCAATACAGACCGCCAGAGGGAGCGTGTGGTTGCAGCCTTTGAAAAGCAGAAAACCACCGCTGAGATTGCCGGGATACTGAAAACGCTGTACCACGGCGGCAACGGCCTTGGCAGTGTGAGCGCATGGTATGCCGAGGATGGTATCCATCTTTCCCACGGGAAGTCTGTCCGTTATGACAGGTCTGCTCAGGTTGTTTCCTGGGAGAGCGCCGCAGAGCGTATCGGGGAGCTTTTGGAGAGCGGCCAGTTTGCCTCCAATGTGGAACTTGCAGAAGCGGCAGGCTATGAACGCTCCCTCCTTGCCACAAAGTTCTGGAACCTATATCACGATCTCAGTGAGGACGCCAGAGAAGCCGGATATTTGTCCTGCCTGTCAGAGATCAAAGGCAATGGGTTCCCAGAGGAGACCCACCGCCTGACGGAGCAGCTGAGTGAACCGGCTTTTCGCCAGACTCTCAAGGAAGAATACGCTGCTTTCTGGACCGCCTATCAGCAGGACCGTGACCTGTTGCGTTTTCACTATCATAGGCCAAGGGAGATCTGGGAGAACCTGAAAGACCTTGATCTGCCACGCAGCACCTTTTCTTCGGACCTTTCCCAAGTGCCAACTGTCCAGCACTTCATTACCGAGGATGAGATCGACGCCGCCATGACCGGCGGCAGTAGTTTTGCCGGAGGAAAAGGCCGTATCTATGCGTTCTTCATGGAAAACCATACGGATAAGGAAAAAGTGAGATTCCTCAAAGACGAGTATGGCATTGGCGGACGCTCTCATGCACTGTCCGGCGCAACACACAGCGGTGAAGATCATGACGGGAAAGGGCTGCACTATAAAAAGCAGGACTGCCCGGATGTTCACTTGAACTGGGAAAATGTTGCCAAGCGCATTACCTCTCTTGTCCAGAAGGGCCGCTATCTTACCGAACAGGAACAGGCGCAGTATGACAAAATCCAGGCTGAAAAGGAACTGGCCGAAGAAGATGCCATCCAAGCCCAGCAGCCGGAGGTGGAGGAAGAAACTCCAAAGCCCACCCTTCGGGAGCAGTTTGAACAGTATAAGCCTGTGGTAACTGCCGCTATTTCCGAGGATGCCGCATACCGCAATGCCTGCGGTCATTCTGACCGTGAAAATGCTGTCATCGAGGGCAATGCTGCTGTGCGCCGTGCGGTCCTTGGTTCTAAGGATATGGAGCTGATCCGCCTTTATTCTGATATACCGGAGTTCCGCCAGCGTCTGCACCGGGAAGTGATCGACGAAACCTATCCAAAGCTCCATGAGCTTCTGCGCCCTCTTTCTCAGGAAGATATTGATACTGCCCTTTGTGCATGGAACGGCAATATCGAGAGTAAACACGCTGTCGTCCGCTATATGAAAGACCATGCAAGAGAGAAAGATACCGCTGCATGGCTGGCTCAGGAATACGGCGGCAGTAACAGCAACAGCCTGTTCATTACTCGTGCCGGAAGCCCGGAGGAAATGCAGCTGCCCTGGCCGAAGGTACAACGCAGGATTGCCCAGCTTATTCAGGAGGACCGGTTCTATACCGAAGAAGAACAGGACCGTTTTGACAACATCGACCCCATCGCCATCCGGGAAGCCCTGGAGGAAAAAGGGATCGTCAACGGCCAGATGGCAGACCCGGAAAAACTGGACAATGACCCGTTTATCCAACAGGTGATGTCAGATGCAGAGCAGATCGCAGCTGCCGAGACAGAGCAGACTTCCAAAGTTTCCATTTCCGATGAGGAATATGACGCCGTTCGCAGCCCCATTCCACAAAGAACCTCCTATGACCCTGCCGCCCCGGTCTATGCCGTGGGCGATACCGTGTATATCGAGGATGACGCCTATCGGATCACCGAGCTGCGGGATGACACCGTACAGCTTCTGCCCACCGGTATGGTGTATCCCATCTACCGGGCAGAGCGCAAAGAACAGTTCGAGCAGCTGCTTCGGGCAGATCGCCGCAATGCTTACTATACCGAGTTTCTTCCCATTGACCCGGACAAGGTAGATCAGGACTTGCGGGATGTATTGTCCCATGGACTGATGGATGAAGCAGATAAAAAACAGGTTTCCACGCTGCTGCAATCCGGCAGGAGTAACAGCGAGATCGCCTACTGGCTGAGCAGAGCCTATTCCGGTGAGATCGAGACGCTGAATCTGGAGACCGGCGATATTGCCGATTACCGTACCACGGCACAGGGCATGGAGCTGGAAGTCCTGGACGCAGAGGAAAAGCGTCTGGCTGTGCTGTATTTCCGTTGGGATGAAGTTGCGCCTTTGCTGCGCGGGATGTATGCCCGTCAGCTGGATGGCTTTGGACAGGAACAGCCCCAACCGTCTGCCGAATCCCCGGCCTTCCATTCCGAGACCGTGGCCGTCTATCCGGGCGATAAGAACAATCTGCCTTATGATGTGGTGGTGGAACGGCTGCATATCGAGGAGCCGGAGCCACCAGCCCCTGTGACAGAGCCGGAGAAAACCTTTGAGGAAGTGCTGGACGAACACCCGGTTTCCATTCAGGTCAATGGCCAGTGGCAGACCTTCCCCAATGCCAAAGCTGCCGAGGAAGCCTCCTATGAGGAATACAAGGCCAACCTGCGCCGCAATGCACAAAACTTCCGTATTACCGATGAGCATTTGGGCGAAGGCGGTCCGAAAGCCAAGTTCCAGGCAAATATCAATGCCATTCGTTTGCTGAAAGAGTTGGAAGCTGCCGGACAGCAGGCAAGCCCTGAACAGCAGGAGGTTCTTTCCCGCTATGTGGGCTGGGGCGGTCTTTCTGATGCTTTTGACCCGGAGAAGCCGGCATGGGCTTCCGAGTATGCCCGGCTGAAAGAGCTGCTGACCCCGGAGGAATATGTCGCCGCCAGAAGCTCCACCCTAAACGCCCATTACACCAGCCCTACGGTCATTCAGGCCATCTATGAAGCGGTGGGGCGCATGGGCTTTGAGACCGGAAATATTCTGGAGCCATCTATGGGTGTGGGTAATTTCTTCGGTATGCTGCCGGAGGAAATGCGAAACAGCCGTCTGTATGGCGTGGAGCTGGACCCGGTTTCCGGGCGCATCGCAAAGCAGCTCTATCCCAAGGCGGACATCACAGTAGGAGGCTTTGAGACCACTGACCGCCGTGACTTCTTTGACCTTGCCATCGGCAATGTACCTTTTGGTCAGTATCAGGTCAACGACAAAGCCTACAACAAGTTGAATTTCAGTATTCATAACTATTTTTTTGCCAAAGCACTGGACCAGGTGCGTCCCGGCGGTGTGGTAGCTTTTGTGACCTCTCGATATACCATGGACGCCAAGGATTCCACCGTGCGCCGATATCTTGCCCAGCGTGCTGAGCTGCTGGGAGCTATCCGTCTGCCTAATGACGCGTTCAAAAAGAATGCCGGTGCCGAGGTGGTATCGGACATCATCTTCTTCCAAAAGCGGGACCACCCGTTGGACATCGTGCCGGAATGGACCCAGACCGGACAGACGGAGGACGGGTTTACCATCAACCGGTATTTTATCGACCATCCGGAAATGGTGCTGGGCAGACAGGAGCCGGTAAGCACTGCACATGGTATGGACTACACCGTGAACCCCATCGAGGGACTGAAGCTTTCCGACCAGCTGCATGATGCTGTGAAGTACATTCATGGCACTTATCAGGAGGCAGAGCTGCCGGAGCTGGGCGAAGGCGAAGCCATTGACACCTTCATTCCTGCCGATCCTAATGTGAAGAACTATTCCTATGCCATTGTAGACGGGCAGGTGTACTACCGGGAAAACAGCCGCATGGTGCGCCCGGATCTCAACACCACCGCAGAAGCCCGCGTAAAAGGTCTTGTGGGACTGCGTGATTGTGTGCAGGAACTGATCGACCTTCAGATGGATGCAGCGGTTCCGGACAGCACCATTACCCAAAAGCAGGCGGAACTGAACAGCCTGTATGACAGCTTTTCTGAAAAATATGGCCTTATCAATGACCGTGCAAACCGACTGGCCTATGCAGATGATTCTTCCTATTACCTGCTCTGTGCGCTGGAAGTCATCGACGAGGACGGAAAGCTGGAACGCAAGGCGGATATGTTCACCAAACGGACCATCAAGCCCCATCAGGCGGTGGCTGTGGTGGATACAGCAAGCGAAGCACTGGCGGTGTCTATCTCGGAAAAAGCCTGCGTGAATATGAGCTATATGAGCCAGCTTACCGGAAAAACAAAAGAAGAACTGGCCGGAGAGCTGCAAGGCGTAATCTTCCGTGTACCGGGACAGTTGGAGAAAGACGGCACACCCCATTATGTGACTGCTGATGAATACCTTTCCGGCAATGTACGCCGCAAACTGCGTCAGGCGCAGCGGGCGGCACAGCAGGACCCGGTTTATGCAGTCAATGTGGAAGCTCTTACCGCCGCCCAGCCCAAAGACCTGGATGCGTCGGAGATCGAGGTGCGTCTGGGCGCTACCTGGATCGACAAAGAGTACATCCAGCAGTTTATGTACGAGACCTTCAACACCCCGTTTTATCTCCAGCGCAGTATCGAGGTCAACTATTCGTCCTTTACCGCTGAATGGCAGATCAAGGGGAAATCTTCTGTATCTTACAACGATGTGGCAGCCTACACCACCTACGGAACCAGCCGTGCCAACGCCTACAAGATTTTGGAGGACAGCCTGAATCTGCGAGATGTCCGTATCTATGACACCATAGAGGACGCAGACGGAAAAGAGCGCCGCATGCTGAACGCCAAGGAGACCACCCTGGCTGCTCAAAAACAGCAGGCGATCCGGGAAGCCTTTAGGGACTGGATCTGGAGAGACCCGGAGCGCCGCCAGACTTTGGTGCGCCAGTACAACGAAGAAATGAACTCTACCCGTCCCCGTGAGTATGATGGAAGCCATATCACTTTTGGCGGCATGAACCCAGCCATTACCCTGCGGGAACACCAGAAAAGCGCCATCGCCCATGTGCTGTATGGAGGAAATACCCTGTTGGCACATGAAGTAGGCGCAGGCAAAACTTTTGAGATGGTAGCTGCTGCTATGGAAGCCAAACGCCTGGGCTTGTGCCAGAAATCTCTCTTTGTGGTTCCCAACCACCTGACCGAGCAGTGGGCGTCGGAGTTTCTGCGCCTCTATCCTTCCGCCAACATCTTAGTCACCACAAAAAAGGACTTTGAGACCCATAACCGCAAAAAGTTCTGCGCCCGTATTGCGACCGGTGACTACGACGCCATCATCATGGGACACAGCCAGTTTGAGCGTATCCCCATCAGCCGGGAGCGTCAGGAACGGCTTCTCTATGAGCAGATCGACGAGATCACCGAGGGGATCGCAGAGGTGCAGGCCAGCGGTGGTGAGCGTTTTACCGTCAAGCAGCTGGAGCGTACCAGAAAGTCTCTGGAAGCCAGGCTGGAAAAGCTGCAAGCCGAGGGGCGAAAAGACGATGTGGTAACCTTCGAGCAGCTGGGTGTGGACCGTTTGTTTGTGGACGAGGCCCACAACTATAAAAACCTGTTTCTATACACAAAAATGAGGAATGTGGCGGGTCTCTCAACCAGCGATGCCCAAAAGTCCAGCGATATGTTTGCCAAGTGCCGCTATATGGATGAGATCACCGGAAACCGTGGCGTGATTTTCGCCACCGGCACCCCGGTCAGCAACTCCATGACCGAGCTTTACACCATGCAGCGTTACCTTCAGTATGAACGCCTGCAAGAACTGAACATGACCCACTTCGACTGCTGGGCTTCCCGATTTGGGGAGACTGTCACAGCATTGGAGCTGGCACCGGAAGGCACCGGCTACCGGGCAAGAACAAGATTCAGCAAGTTCTTTAATCTGCCGGAGCTGATGAACCTGTTCAAAGAAGTTGCGGACATTAAGACTGCCGACCAGTTGAATCTGCCTACCCCGGAAGTGGAATACCACAACATCGTGGCGCAGCCTACCGAACATCAGCAGGAAATGGTCAAGGCCCTTTCGGAGCGCGCATCGCTGGTACACAGCGGAACCGTTGACCCATCCCAGGACAATATGCTCAAGATTACCTCGGATGGCCGTAAGCTGGGGCTGGACCAGAGGATCGTCAACCAGATGCTGCCGGACGAACCCGGAACAAAGGTCAATCAGTGCGTAGAGAACATCATGCAGATCTGGCGGGATGGCGAAGCTGACAAGCTGACCCAGCTGGTGTTCTGCGACATTTCTACACCGCAGGCAAAAGCTCCTGCAAGCAAGGCGGCGAAAACGCTGGATAATCCACTGCTTCACGCACTGGAAGGCGCTGTGCCTCTGCCGGAGCAGGAACCGGCCTTTACGGTATATGACGATATTCGTCAGAAACTCATTGCCCAGGGGATGCCTGCCGACCAGATCGCTTTTATCCATGAAGCAAACACCGAAGTGCGGAAAAAGGAGCTGTTCTCTAAAGTCCGTACCGGTCAGGTGCGTGTGCTTATGGGCAGCACCGCCAAGATGGGCGCAGGCACCAATGTGCAGGACCGTCTGGTGGCACTTCATGATCTGGACTGCCCGTGGAGACCGGGAGACCTTGCCCAGCGTAAGGGCCGTATCGAGCGCCAGGGCAACCAGAATCCTCTTGTCCATGTGTACCGCTATGTGACCGAAGGAACCTTTGACGCTTATCTCTGGCAGACGGTGGAGAATAAGCAGAAATTCATCAGCCAGATTATGACCTCTAAATCGCCGGTGCGCTCCTGCGATGATGTGGATGAAACCGCCCTCAGTTTTGCCGAGATCAAGGCTCTGTGCGCCGGAGATCCCCGTATCAAAGAGCGTATGGATTTGGATGTGGAGGTATCCCGCCTGAAGCTGATGAAAGCCGACCACCAGAGCAAGCAGTATCGTCTGGAGGACCAGCTGCTCAAATACTTCCCGGAGGAGATTGAAAAGCACAAGGGCTTTATCAAGGGCTTTGAATCTGACCTTGAGGTTTTGGCAGCTCACCCACACCCGGAGGACGGCTTTGCCGGTATGGAGATCCGTGGCGACCTGCTGACCGATAAGGAGAACGCCGGTGCAGCCCTTTTGGATGCCTGCAAGGAGGTCAAAACCTCCGATCCGGTGCAGATCGGCAGCTACCGGGGCTATGCCATGTCCGTGGAATTTTCCGCTTGGAAACAGGAATATACGCTCCTGCTGAAAGGACAGATGACCCACAGGGCAACCCTTGGTACAGACCCTCGCGGAAATCTTACCCGTATCGACAATGCCCTCGCCCAGATGCCCCAGCGTCTGGAGGCGGCAAAGGCACAGCTGGATAATCTCTATCAGCAGCAGGCTGCCGCAAAGGAGGAAGTCGGAAAGCCATTCCTTTATGAAGAAGAACTGAGAAGCAAAAACGCCCGCCTGGTGGAGCTGGATACCCTGCTCAACATCGACGGAAAGGGACCGGCACACGATGAAGCTGTCGTTGCCAAAAGCACACGGCCTTCGGTATTGGACCATCTGAAACGCCCGGTGCCGCCCCGCAGTACAGATAAGAAACCAAAACAGCATGAGGAGGTGCGATAACATGAATACCAACGATCTGAATACGGCTCTTTATGAAAAGATGGCTGCTGAGCAGGACAAATACAGGGACTGGCTGAAAAGCCAGCCCCCGGAAGAAATCCTGCACCACACCTATGAGTATACTGTCCGTGAGGACATCGTGATGGCGATGGAGGAACTGGAGCTGACCGACGCCCAGGCTCAGGCACTTTTGGAATCTCCCTCGCCGCTGGCGGATGTGTACCGCTATTTTGAAAAGCTGGAGACCGGCCACATGGATGTGATCCGGGACAGTATTGAAAGTCGAGCCGATGATGTGTGCAGAGCTAAAGAGGAACTGCGAACAACACCGGTCTATCCCTACTCTGCCGCCTATGCGAGAGAACATGGGGAGCTGGAGCAGTACCGAACTTCCAACAATGTAAATCTCCAATGCAAGGAGTCCATTGAAGCGGCGGTGCGGGAACACTTCGACGGAATGTATCTCAGTCACGATGCGGCAAAGGGTGTGATCGAGAACTATGGCATGGAGCGTGTGGCGCTGGTCCTTGCCAACACCGTCCAGCTTCAGGACTGGGATGGGCGTTACTCCCGACGCAATAAGGAATGGGCTAAGACCATTCCCAACGATAATCCCGAAACTGTCCGTTGTGGTTATGTCCTGAACAGCCACCCTGCTGTACTGGATGGTTTTATTGATTTGGTGCGAGAAGAACAGCAGCTCAGCCGTACTCAGGGAGAAAAGATACAACCGTCCCGTCCCTCTGTACGGGATAAGCTCAAGCAGGAACTGCCTGCCCACAAGCCTGCCGCCCCGAAGAAACGGGAACCGGAGCGATAACTATGGCAAAGCGTAAGCGGGATGTTCCGGTGCTGTTTTGGGTATCCGCAGAGGAACTGGAGCTGATCCATCAAAAGATGCAGCAATACGGGACAGAAAATTTGAGTGCCTATCTGCGGAAAATGGCACTGGATGGGTATGTGGTGCAGCTGGATCTGCCGGAACTGAAGGAGCTGGTCTCCCTGATGCGCCGAAGCAGCAACAACTTGAATCAGCTGACCCGTAAAGTGCATGAGACCGGGCGGGTTTATGATGCTGATTTGGAGGATATATCCCAGCGGCAGGAACAACTGTGGGAGGGGGTGAAGGAAATCCTTACCCAGCTTTCTAAACTTTCATAACAGGGAAAGATACTCCATTTGCGGAGGGAGGAACGGCGTTTCTTCGCCGCATCTCCCTCCGCTTTTTCTTTTTGCCGGTATCCTTGTCTTTTGCCTGTCCGTACCGGATAATATGAGTAGAGCAAGAAGCGTAGCAAAGGAGTGAAAACAGATGCTGACCTTTGAAAAAGTGTTGGAGATTTTTGCGGACTATCTGGCCGCAGACGAGACCACCGAAGTTTATATCAGCCGTCATGGATGTGTAAGGGTTGAATTTGACCAAGACTTTCGCTATTGCACCGGCGAGGTGTGCCATACTCCCAAGGAACTGTTCGACCTCTTAGCTGATGATTACCGGACTTATCTGGAGATTGAACTGACCAAAGGTAAACGGGAAGTGACGGAAGATGATGAGAGAGAAGCAGATGCCCTGTGTAAACGGCATCTGGAGCGTTGGAAGGAGGAACTGGAATGAAGATTTTGAAATGCCTGTTGATGATCGTAACTGCGCCGGTTATTTTGGTGCTGACACTTTTTGTCTGGCTCTGCACGGGGCTGATCTACATATCCGGTCTGGTGCTTGGTCTGTTCAGCATGGTGATTGCTCTGCTTGGCGTGGCTGTGCTGATTACCTATTCCCCGCAGAACGGTGTGATTTTGCTGGTTATGGCATTTTTGATTAGCCCGATGGGGCTGCCGCTGGCTGCGATCTGGCTGCTGGGCAAGGTGCAGAGTTTGAAATTTGCAATTCAGGAGTTGGTTTATGGATAAAATACGCAAAACTATAAAAAATGATACACGGTGGATCTATAATTACCTTATTTACTTTCGTGCTATATTCGTGTATAATAGTAGCACGAAAGGAAGTGATGATCGTGACCAGATCAGAACGGTTTGAGCAATTAGACAGACTTCTGACCGAGCATGATGGGATGCTACAAACTGCGCAGGTAATTGCCAGCGGAATTGTAAAGCCCATTTTTTATGAATATGTTAAAGAGAAAAATCTTCAACAGGTTGCCCATGGTATTTATGTCTCCGAAGATGCCTGGGTAGATGCTATGTTCCTTTTGCATCTGCGGTGTAATCAGGCAGTGTTTTCCCATGAATCGGCCTTGTTTTTTCATGATTTGACTGACAGAGAACCCTCCAAATATTCTGTTACAGTACGGCGTGGTTATAGTCCGACTCGCTTAAAAGCAGAAGGGCTATCTGTTTACACCATGAAGCCAGAGTTATTTGATGTTGGGTTGTCCAGCGGTCAGACACCTTTTGGGCATACCGTACCGGTTTATGATATGGAGCGAACGATCTGTGATTTGCTCAGAAGCCGCAGTAGAATTGAAATTCAAACCTTTCAGGGGGCATTGAAAGCGTATGCTCGTAGAAAAGATAAGAACCTGCGAGCTTTAATGCAATATGCTGGGATGTTCAAGGTGGAAAAAATTTTACGACAGTATTTGGAGGTACTTTTATGATAAAAACAGCAAGGCAGCTTAAAGATTTAATACGAAACCTTTCCAGAGAAAAATCCGCAGATGCTCAGATTTTAATGAGGAACTACATGATGGAGCGTTTTTTGGAGCGTATTTCTCTTTCTGAGTATCGTGATAAGTTTATCTTGAAGGGTGGTATGTTGGTAGCGGCTATGGTTGGATTGGATGCCCGTTCTACGATGGATTTGGATGCAACCATAAAAGGAGCCAATGTCAATGTGGAGGATATTGAGAATCTAATTTCATCAATCGTAACTGTTCCGATTGATGATGGTGTTAAATTTCAGCTGAAAAGTATTTCGGAGATTATGGATGAAGCAGAGTATCCAGGGATTCGTGTCAGCATGAGTACAACATTCGATGGCGTAGTGACCCCTTTGAAAATTGATATTTCTACGGGAGATGCGATTACACCAAGAGAGGTCCGGTATTCATTCAAACTTATGTTGGAAGATCGCTTCATTGATATTTGGGCTTATAATTTAGAAACTGTGCTGGCAGAAAAATTGGAAACCATTATTACCAGAACCACAACTAATACCCGCATGAGAGATTTCTACGATATTTACATTTTAGAACAGCTACATGGAACCACACTGAACCCAAATATTTTACATGATGCACTTCTGGCAACTGCCCATAAACGGGGATCTGAGAAGTATCTTAACCAGGCTGAAGAAGTTTTTAACGAAGTAGAAAATGATTCGGTTATGCAAAAACTTTGGGAGGCATACCGTAAAAAGTTTTCTTATGCTTCTGATTTGGAATGGGATGTGATTATGAAAGCAATTCGCAGGTTATATGCACTTTGCGAGAAAGGTATCAGCTTATGAAAAAGCATGGACATTATTGTAAAATTTGTGGCGAATACAAAGCCAACGAAAAATTTTCAGGCAAAGGTCATGCAGCCCACATTTGTAAATCCTGTGCTTCGCTACCAGCAGAAAAGCAGGCTGAACTGATGACACTGAATCGTCTTTTGAATCTTCCATGGAGGCTATCGAAAGAGCAGTTGTCCTGGCTGAAAAATCGACTAAAGGATAGGCGGCCTGATGTCCGTGCATTGGCGCAAGAGCAATATGAAATGAGATTTCCACCAAGACATTTAGAAGATGATGAGTTCAATTATTTCGATGAAAAAGTTTTATAGAATAGTGAAAGCGGTCTGCTACGGCAGGCCGTTTTCTTTTCGGAAAGGAGGTCTGACCTATGGCAACAACCCGCATCATGCCGCTTCATGTCGGCAAGGGCCGCATAGAAAGTCGGGCGATCAGTGACATCATCGACTATGTGGCCAATCCAAAGAAAACAGATAACGGCAGGCTCATTACCGGCTATGCTTGTGACAGCCGGACTGCGGATGCAGAGTTTCTTCTGGCAAAGCGGCAGTACATTGCCGCTACCGGGCGAGTGCGCGGTGCGGATGATGTGATTGCCTATCATGTGCGCCAGTCTTTCCGCCCCGGCGAAATCACCCCGGAAGAAGCAAACAGGCTGGGTGTAGAATTTGCCAAGCGTTTTACCAAAGGCAATCATGCCTTTGTGGTCTGCACCCACATAGACAAGTCGCACATTCATAATCACATTATCTGGTCATCAGTCAGCTTGGAATATGACCGGAAATTCCGAAACTTTTGGGGCAGCACCAAGGCGGTTCGGCGGCTAAGTGACACCATCTGTATTGAGAATGGACTGTCCATTGTAGAGAATCCGAACCCTCACGGAAAGAGCTATAACAAATGGCTGGGCGATCAGGCAAAGCCCTCTCACCGAGAGCTGCTTCGTGTGGCGATTGACAACGCATTATCACAAAGCCCTGCTAATTTTGAGGAACTGCTGAAGTTGCTGCAAGAGTCCGGCTGTGAAGTATCAAAGCGCGGGAAATCGTATCGCCTGAAGCTCCCCGGCTGGGAGAAAGCAGCCCGCGTGGACAGTCTGGGCGAAGGGTATGGAGTGGAAGAATTGCGGGCAGTTCTCTCCGGGAAGAAAGCGCATACCCCACGAAAGAAAACAGTCACACAGGCAGAGCCGCCGAAGGTCAATCTGCTGGTGGACATTCAGGCAAAATTGCAGGCCGGAAAAGGTGCTGGCTATGCTCGATGGGCTAAAGTTTTCAATCTGAAGCAAATGGCACAGACCATGAATTACCTGTCGGAGAACAATCTGTTGGAGTATGCGGTTTTGGAAGAAAAGGCTGCGGCTGCCACGGCACATCACAATGAGCTTTCGGCGCAGATCAAAGCGGCTGAAAAGCGCATGGCAGAGATTGCTGTTTTGCGTACTCACATCGTAAATTATGCCAAGACCCGTGAGGTCTATGTGGCATACCGCAAGGCGGGCTACTCTAAGAAATTCCGGGAAGAACATGAGGAAGAAATTCTGCTCCACCAGGCTGCCAAGAATGCCTTTGATGAAATGGGAGTCAAGAAGCTGCCTAAGGTTAAAGAGTTGCAGACGGAGTACGCAAAATTGCTGGAAGAAAAGAAAAAGACCTATGCCGAGTACCGGCGTTCCCGTGAGGAAATGCGGGAGCTTTTGACGGCAAAGGCCAATGTGGATCGAGTGCTGAAAATGGAGGTAGAACAGGATGTTGAAAAAGAAAAAGACCACGGCCAGCGGTAAGCTGGTCCTGGTCAAAAGCGTTCGCAGAACGCGCAGCCACAGAATGAAATTCTGTGTTCAAAGGGGCTTGGGGGCGCTGCCCTCAACAAGCAAGCGGAGAGAAAAATCATGGAGGGATTTTGCACTCTGCGGGTCGGTGTGTATTAACACCGGCATTGCTTGCCACTTTTGTTCGCAAACAATATCCGTATCCTTTACACGATGATTTACTTTTATTATCATAGTCGTAATAAGTATATAAACTACTTACATATAAGCACCTAAAATATGAAAGGGCTGATAAAATGATGACCTTTGAAAAGGTTTTAGAAGTATTCAACGATTACCTAAATAAAGATAGTGTTTTGGAGGTGGTGAACACTAAGCGAGGATACACCGTTATGATTTGGGATGAAAAAGATGAGCAATGGTTTGGTGTGGAACATTGCAAAGCCCCCGAGCTTTTACGGGATGCCTTACTTGATGGCTATCGTGATTTTTTAGAGCAACAACTTACTCATAACCGCAGGAGTTTAACCGAAACAGAAATCTTAGATATTCAAAACCGATGTGAACAGCTTTATGATTTGTGTGGAGAATAAAAAAATAACCTAAAAAGTGCGATAGCCTGTGTAGGTGTCGCACTTTTTTCAGTTGGCTTGGCTTACGAAAACAGCGTTAATTATTCCGCAGTTTCTCTTGCCTTTTTCAAGCCTTGAGCCGTAGCTTCCATCACGATAAGCTCCTTTTCTTCCATATCATTCAACAGTACATCAACTTGTTTGCGGCGATTGTTGTCGCCATCTTCATTGCATGGAAAAAAGAACTGGTCTACAGAGATGTCAAGCAAGGTAGTAATGAGATAAAATTTGTTAAGCCTTGGGTGCTGCCCCCTGTTCTCTATATACATAATAGAGCGTGGCGTAAGGTCTACCAGTTGGGCAAGATATTCCTGTGTCCACCCTTTTGCTTCCCGAGCTTTTTTTATCGCTATACCTAACGGCTTAAAATCAAGTTTTCTTTCATCTTGGTACATTTTAATATCATCCTATATCATTGTACATTTCGGGTGATGATATTTGAACGAAGTATGATTTTATGTTTAGTAGTGTATAATTTCGTATTAGTGGAGAGAAACTTGCTATTATTCGTCATTCCGTATATAATAATTATATACTCTTTGCGAAAGGAAGTTGATATTATGAATTACATTTCTGTGAAAGCCGCTTCTGAAAAATGGGGCATATCGGAAAGACGGATACAAAAATTATGTGAGGAAAATCGCATTGACGGAACTGAAAAATTTGGTCGTGCATGGATGATACCAAAAGATGCAGAAAAACCCGTTGATGGACGTATGAAAACAAGGAACAAACAGGAGGAGAATCATGGAATTTAATGAAAAGCTACAACAGCTTAGGACTGGAAAGAACTTAACGCAGGAACAACTTGCGGAGCAATTATATGTATCAAGAACAGCCATTTCAAAATGGGAAAGCGGCAAGGGTTACCCTAACATTGAGTCGCTCAAGTGTATTTCTAAATTCTTTTCTGTGACCATAGATGAACTGCTATCGGGCGAAGAACTGATTACACTTGCCGAAACTGAAAATCGTTCCAACTTGAAAAAAATTTACAGTTTCATTTATGGAATATTAGATATGATGGCGGTTACTTTTATACTTTTGCCGTTGTATGGTAACCTTGTTGACGGATATATTTATTCTGTCAATCTACTTTCATTTACAGACACTACCCCAATATATCTTGCAATCTATTGGATTGTTTTTATTGTTTTGATTGCACTTGGGATAGCGAAACTGATGTGTGTTTGTTTTGAAAAGGAATCATGGAGCAACATAATCACAAAATGCTCTCTCGTGCTGAGTACGCTTTTTATCTGCTTCTTCGCTGCGGCAAGACAACCCTATGTAACCGCCCTTATGTTTCTGCTATTTGTTGCTAAAATATTTGTCTGGATAAAGCAAACCCAAACAAAGTAAAATGCCATAAACCCTTTAAAATAGGCTCTGACACGATAAGTGTCGGAGCTTTTTTCGTGCTGACATCTATTGTGTCGGCATTGTGACGGTAGATTTCTTGGCTTCTATGCAATACTCGTGGATAATAAGATTGTGGTCAGCGAAAACAAGAACAGCAACCCACGGAAAGGAGAATCAAATATGGATTATATCATTGAAACAGAAAATCTTACGAAGCGATACGGAACAGCCACCGTTGTCGATAAGGTAAATCTTCATGTGCCAAAGGGCAAAATTTATGGTTTGCTCGGCAGAAACGGAGCAGGCAAAACCACAGCAATGAAAATGATGTTGCAGCTTGCTTTCCCAACGGAGGGAACGGTACGCTTGTTTGGCACAAACTATAAGGAAAATATCCATACCCTTTATAGCAAAGTAGGCTCTATTATCGAAACACCGGGATTTTACAGTAATTTAACAGGGTATGAGAATTTGCAAATTCTCGCTAAACTGCGAGGGGGAGTATCTAAAAGTGGAGTAGAAAAAGCTCTTGAAGTTGTGGGGCTGCATAAGGAGAAAAGAAAAGTCTTTTCCGATTATTCCCTCGGAATGAAGCAACGGCTTGGTATTGCCGCCGCCATTATGCACGAGCCGGAGCTTTTAATACTTGACGAACCGATTAACGGACTTGACCCCATTGGAATAGTTGAAATACGCTCATTTTTATCTGAACTTAGTCACAATCATGGCATTACCATTTTTATCTCAAGCCATGTTTTAAGCGAGATTGAACAGATAGCAGATATTATCGGCGTTATGCACGAGGGGCATTTAGTAGAGGAAGTGAATATATCCGAGCTTCACAAAAGGAATCGAAAATACATTCAATTTGATTTATCTGACAGTGAGATAGCCGGAAAGATTTTAGAAAACCACTACCACATGACGGATTTTACAGTGCAGGACGGTACGGTGAGAATTTATGACTTTAGCCAAAGTGTTGGAGAAATCAATCGAGAATTTGCACGAAATGGACTGCTCGTGACAAGGATAAATGATAGTGAGGAAAACTTAGAGGACTACTTTTCTAAACTGATTGGAGGTGGCGGTATTGCTTAATCTTATTTCTTGTGAATTATTAAAACTAAAGCGTTCAAAAATGGTGCTAATTAGTGTGGCAGGGGTATTATCTACCCCACTTTTGATGTTAATAGAAGCCTTGCAAACACATTTTGATAAGCCGGAGATTATCTTTACCTTGTCTGACATATACAGCGACAGTGTACTGTATATCATGCTGCTGGTAAACATTATGATATATGTGGCAATTGCAGCTTACTTGTTTAGCAGAGAGTACACAGAAAGCACCCTCAAAACCATATTGCCCATACCCATTTCAAGGACAAAACTATTAATTGGAAAATTTTGCACCCTGCTTCTTTGGATTGTTATGCTAACCCTTGTAACATGGGCAGGTATATTTATCGTTTGTGGGCTATATGACGCTGTCTTTACATTGGAGGGATATAGCTTACTAGTGGCAATAGTATGGCTCCCCAAGTTTTTGTTTGGCAGTATCCTGATGTTTTTAACAGTTTCTCCTTTTGTGTTTGTTGCTATGAAAACAAAAGGATTTGTCGCCCCGATGATTGGCTCTGCCGTGATTGTCATGGGAAGTGCCGCACTTTCAAATCAAGAATGGGGAGCGTTGTATCCGTGGACAGCCACCTATTTCTTGGTGCAGGGTAAACTTCAGAGTACCGGCTATCCTACACTGCTGTCTGTATCTATTATTATTCTTGTATCAGCAGTTGGTTTTCTTATGACCTTTCATCATTTTAAAAAGGAGGATTTGAAATAATGGTACTTGATTTTATAGAAATTTTAAAAGTTATTTTTCTTGGAATTGTTGAGGGTATTACTGAGTGGCTACCTATCAGCAGCACAGGACATATGATTCTTGTGGACGAATTTATCACACTTAATATGAGCGAAGCATTTAAAGAAATGTTTTTTGTTGTTATTCAACTTGGAGCTATACTCGCAGTGGTTGTAATGTTTTGGAACAAGATGTTTCCCTTTCAATTTAAGAACAAAGCACAGTCAATTGTTAAAAAGGATACTTTCTCGTTGTGGTTCAAGGTTGCGGTAGCTTGTGTACCGTCAGCTATTATGGGGATTCTATTTGATGATTATTTGGATGCTTACCTCCAAACCCCCATTGTGATTTCAATCATGTTAATCTTTTATGGTTTGTTATTCATTCTCATAGAAAATTGGAATAAAAAGCGTACTCCTACTACTATGGCACTTTCTGACATCAGCTATAAAACAGCAATCTTGATAGGGGCATTTCAAGTGTTATCACTTATACCCGGCACATCACGGTCGGGAGCAACGATTATAGGTGCTTTACTCATAGGAGTTTCACGAGTGGCAGCAGCAGAGTTTACTTTTTTCCTCGCAGTACCTACTATGCTTGGAGCAAGTGCTTTTAAGCTGTTAAAATTCGGGTTTGAATTTACAAGTGCAGAACTGCTCGCTCTTGTTCTCGGTATGGCTGTGGCATTTGCGGTATCTGTCTTAGTAATTAAATTCCTAATGAACTTTATCAAAAAACATGATTTTAAGGTGTTTGGTTGGTATCGAATTGTGCTTGGTATACTTGTTGTACTTATAAAATCTTAATAATGCGTTTTCTTTGTGCGCGAATAAAAATGCCAGCTGGTCCTTAAGATCAGCTGGCATTTTTGTTTCTGGGGATGGAAAACAACCCAGAGATTCTCGTTGTCGATCTCCTCCTGATTTTAGTTTGCATGGTGAATTTTGCAAATTGAATCTACAGGAGGTTAATAATGGGATTTAATTATGGATATGAGAAAAAGAAGTTTGATAGTAGATGGAAGCGTTTAGAAGTTGAGTATTGTGATGCAGGGATGAGCGAAGAACAGATTGCTGCCATGAAAGAATATGACTGGGCATGGTTTTGCAGTCAAAGGGTTTTTCAAAACCATACGCAACCAATACCTTGTGAACAATATGATGAAGTATGTGGTCAATCACAGCTGTTCCGAAAGTTTGCATCGTTATCTTATCAATGGGATGTTGATAAGATTGATCAAACGCGATATGGATGGTTGGCTTCGGTGGAAAACGAACAACTACTGTTGAGATTGAAGAAGCTGTCGAAGAAAGATTTGGAGCTATTGACATTACTTTTTGTGGATGGTTATCGTCAAATTGATGTAGCACGTCTTTGGCATTGTTCCAGAAGTGCTGTTGCACAAAGATTTAAAAAAATAAAAAAATTTTTGAATAACACTTAACAAATGAAGCGTATCAGTGCCTACCCATTGAGGGAAGAACATTCTCCCAATGTGGAGCTTGACAATTTCATAGACGGCATTTCCGGTACATAACCTATGTACGAGCGAATCAGGCACGCCGCGAAGATGGACAGCCCCAGGAGGTGATGAATAGGACTGTTCCGAGCGATCCACGTCAGCCTGATACCCGAAAGTGGCATTTCAGGGCGCGATGACTGCATAGGGGTTAAAGATACTTCCTCACGGCCTCCTAAAGACTTGGGGGGAACTCTGCGGCGCACGAGTAAAACGACGCTGTGGAGTTATGACAGCCGCGCCAGCGGAGACCGGAATGTCCCCATCGCCAGGGGTGCGTGGCAAATGTGGCGAGTAAATTTTTCAAAGTCAGATACCATGCGCTGGCAGCTTCGGTTGCCAGCGCATTCATGTGATTTTGAAAGCAACAACCACATCTTTGACAGAAAGGGGGACCACCTATGGAAAAATTGATTTCGCGGAAAGAGGCTGCCAAATTACTGGGGATTAGCATTGCCACTTTGGATGCAGCTCGAAACAGTGGGCTAATTTCCTATGTTCAGTATGTGCAAAATGGTTGCGTGTACTTTACAGATGCTGGCCTTCAGGAGTATATCGCAAAATGCACCCATCGTGCAAAGCCAGTGGAAAAAAGCGCTACATACCGCAAGCTGCGAAGTGTCCGAGCTTGAGCTGTTCCGTATCCTTGCTGGAACCTAATATGTCTGATAAAACAAAGGTACAGCGCTGGACATTATTCTTAGGAGGTGACGGAATTGGCAAAAAGAAAAAGGGCAATTCCTCAATATGGTACGGTCGTGCTTAACGGCATTGAATATTATAGAACCAGAGTCGAAGATTCGGATGGAAACAGAGTGGCGCTTTATGCAAAGACGCCCGAAAAGCTTTATGACAAGGAACTGGAGGCGTTAGAGCAGATTGACAGTACTACGTTTCGTCGAAGATCGCCTACGGTTGCTGAGTACTGTGAGAAGTGGCTACTGATGCAGTCCGTCCATGTTCGGGCCACCACCTTGACAGATTATACCTCTAAGGTGCGGCGGCACATTATTGGAGGGCTGGGAGACAAGAGAATGGCTGATGTATCCCTGGATGACATCCAACTTGCCCTCGTACCTGTTTCCAAGAAGTCGGCTTCGGTTTATAAGTCTGTGGTGATTCTCTGCAAGTCCATTTTCCGGGCGGCCAAGGAGAGCCATGTGATTGACGAGGACCCGACCATATACCTGGATGCAAAGGGAGGAGTTCCCCAGGAAGAAAGACAGGCATTGACGGATGAACAGGTTGAGCGGCTTTTGGACACGATCCGGGATTTGCCGCCCTATGTATTTGTGATGATCGGTTTATATGCCGGTCTGCGCCGGGAAGAAATCCTGGCGCTGCAATGGGATTCTGTGTATCTGGATGCAGAGGCTCCGTACTTAACGGTACGGCGGGCATGGCACACAGAACATAACAGGCCGGTCATTCTTACCGAGCTAAAGACCAAAGCGGCACAAAGAAACATTCCTCTCCCGGTCTGTCTGGTTGAATGTCTGAAAGATGCAAAGAAAAAATCCACTTCGGATTATGTGATTGCCAATCGGGACGGTGATCCGCTATCCTATACACAGTTTAAGCGGCTGTGGCAGTATATTGTGACGCGGACTGCAAAGCCGAGAATGGCCAGAAAACTTGTGGACGGAAAGTATGTAAAATATATGCTTTACCCGAAACTTGGAGAAAAAGCCAGGAATAACGGCCATGTGGTATATAGCCTGGATTTTGAAGTGACACCGCATCAGCTGCGGCACACCTACATCACCAATCTGATTCATTCTTCGGTGGACCCCAAAACGGTACAATATTTGGCGGGCCATGAAAGCAGCAAAATCACGATGGACATTTACGCAAAGGTCAAATACAACAGGCCGGATGATCTTGTCAAAGCAATGGGCTGTGCCTTTGACTTATGGGACGCTGTGTAAGTTCCGAACAATTCAGAAAATGAAGTAAGAGCGAGACAAGGATGTCTCGCTCTTAGTTTTTCCTTGGCCGTATCTTTGATTCAATTTGAAATCTCTGATAAAAAGGAGGTGTAGATACATCACCACGCGAGAAAGGAAATTAATTATGGCAAAGAAGAAAAAAAACATACCTCAATATGGAACCGTCACACGAAAGGGTGTCCTGTATTACAGAACCCGGATTCTGGACGCAGACGGCAAGCAGGTGAGCTTGTATGGGACTACCTGCGAGGAACTGTACGATAAAGAGCAGGAGGCGAGACGCCAGGTAGCGGAGATCATCTTCCACCGGGAGCATCCTACTGTGGCCGAGTATTGTGAGAAGTGGCTGTTGATGCAATCCGCAAAAGTGTCGCCGGCTACACTGAAGGGCTACGCCTCCAATATGAAGAACTACATTATCAAGCCTTTGGGAGATATGTATATGGAGGAAGTAACAGCGGATGATATTCGTCTGGCGCTGATCCCATTGTCCAATAAGTCCGAGAGCCTGCACAATACGGTGAATATGCTCCTCAAGTGCATTTTTTACTCGGCAGAGCGGAGCCAGTTGCTGGAATACAATCCGTGTGAGGGGATTTCGGCAAAAGGAGGGAAACCGACCCAAAAGAAAGATTCGCTGACAGACCAGCAGGTGGAAGTGCTGCTGGAAACCGTCAAAGGACTTCCGCCGTATCTGTTTACCATGATCGGCTTATATGCCGGTCTGCGCCGAGAAGAAGCTCTCGCCTTGCAATGGGATTGTGTGTTCCTCGATGCACCCACTCCATATATCTCTGTGCGGCGCGCATGGCGATCAGAGCATAACAGACCGGTTATCTCTACAACGCTTAAGACGAAAGCAGCAAGAAGGGATATTCCCATTCCCAAATGCCTTGTGAATTGTCTGCGGGAAGCCAAGGCTGCCTCCAAATCGGAATATGTGATTGCCGATAGTGAGGGACAGCCCTTGTCATATTCGCAGTTCAAACGTGTCTGGCAGTACATCGTTGTTCGGTCTACCAAGGAGCGTACCTATTATAAGTATGTGAACGGACAGAGCATCAAGTACACTGTTCAGCCGAGTCTGGGAGGACATCAGAAAAACAATCCCAACATTGTGTATAGCCTGGACTTCGATGTGACACCGCACCTGCTGCGGCATACCTACATCACCAATCTTCTGTATGCAGGTGTTGACCCCAAGACGGTCCAGTACCTTGCCGGACATGAGAACAGCAAGACAACTATGGACATCTATGCAAGAGTAAAGTATAATAAACCAGAACAGCTATTCGATGTAGTAAATTCTGCATTTCATCAAGCTGTCCCCTCGTAAAAGTGGCCTGTTTTTTGGGTTAAGGAATAGGACAACCGAGGGGCCGAGGCTCAAAAAAGCCCGGAATATCAAGGAAAATCATCGCTCAGACGATTGAAATACGGTCTCAAAGCAGCTCGTAGAGCACCACAGTTCAGCAAACGTTAATTTCGGTTATCGAAAAGAGAATACAAAATGGTATATCAAACCTCAGAAACCCTGTGTTTCTGGGGTTTTTCTTTACCCGGGAAACGTTGTGGGATGTGCTGAAAAGCGGTGAAATTTACTCAGTTTGTAACGCGTTTGCAACACGTTTGCAACAAAAATATCTAAAAAATTTAGGACACTTTTCAGTGATAGATACTGGAGAGTGTCCTTTGCTATGCAGATTTTGTGTCAGCATCTACGCTTTCTCTATTTTCTAAGGTTTTGTTGATCGCATCTATAAGAACCTGCATATCTAAGTGGGTATAGACTTTTTCTGTCAGAGTCATGGCACCGGAGTGCCCTACAATTTTCTTGATTGTCGTATCCTGTACGCCTGCTTCTGATAACATGGAAATACAGGTATGCCGAGTACAATGTGGTGTACGGTCGATTCCAATTTGTTCTACAAGAGGAGTCCAATAGCTGTCATAGTAATTGCGATAGAGGAATTTCTTTCCATCTTCCGTATGAAGAAGATACTCACAATCAGGACAGGACTCATACCAGTCCTTGTAGTAAGGCAGAAGTTTGTCTGCAATCGGAACCTTGCGAATGCCGTTTTCAGTTTTACTGTCGATCACATCAAAATACTGCTCTTCCAAATGCACATTTTCTTTCTTCAAATCAAGAAATTCAGAGATGCGTGTGCCATTATAGAGCAGCATGAGGATCATTTGATAGTATTTGTCCTCTTTCATTGTCCAGACTTTGTCGACCTCTTCCTTCGTGAATTTTGTTCGTTCATGTTTATTAGGATTACGGTCTTTATACTGAACGATGTCAACAAAGGTAGAATAATCTTTGTTACAGATGTCATTCTTCAATGCAAATTCATATAACTGATTGAACAGTATTTTAATTTTCTTCAGCGTAGGAAAATTCTTTCCGCAGGTGTCTATTACCTGTTGTAAGTCTGCCAGTTTTAAATCTTTGAAAACCTTGTTATAAAGAATAGAGCATGTTTTGTAGGATGCTTTATAACCTTTTACGTTGCTTTCAGATACGGTTGCAAATTTTTTCTTAGACCATTCTTCATATACTTCCGAAAAAGTCATTTTCGCAGCGTTTGTATCATAAGGGTTACGGTTATAATCTGCCAGCATTTGCAAGCCTTCTGTTTTGGTACTTGCATATCCAATGATAATATATTCAGTTACTTTCTTTTCTTTGACTGGATCAATACGATACCCTGTGGTTTTACGAACCATCCAAGGCTTTCTTCTTTTTCCAGATAATTTTACTACACTTCCGTAGCCGTTTGGTAATTTCATTTAGTTCGTCCTCCTATTTAGTTGTCAAGGTACACGACCTGACGAACGGACTATTTACCTAACTGCTCGTTCAGGATAGCATTTCTTCTTCTGATGCGTTCTTCAGGAGAAAGATTTTCCACCTCTTTTTCTGTTAACTCTGCTTGTGCATAGTAGGCAAGTGTTTTGTCCTGCCAGTCCTGATATGTTTCATAAGTAGAAATATAGGACTTTAAATTGTTGCGTTCATCTCTGAACTGTTCCAAAAATAAGCACAAATCTTGATTCAGTTCTGTTGACATGTCTTTACCATTGAATGTAATAGAACATTCCCACCCGTCATAATGTGGGGGACGTTTTACATCAATGTCAAATCCCAATTCCTTAATGCGGTCTAAATGGAAAAGAAATTCCATCACATCCGCAAGATTGGAAATCGGTTTTTGCTCTGTCTGATAGCCGATCAGATAAGTGGATGTAGTTCCCAGAACACGTGCAATTTCATTGATCATGGCAATGGACACTTCAATTTCACCGCTTTCATATTTTTGTACGGTACGAAGTGATTTGCCGAGCAGATTTGCCAGTTCTGTCTGGTTGATACCTTTCTCTTTACGAGCAGTTCGGATTCTAAGTCCGAGTTGATTCTTTGTGTTCTTCATCATTGATTCACCTCTGAGGTTATCATAACATATAAAAATACGAATTACAAGTGCGTAAATCAAAATATTTGTATTGACATATGTATAAAAAGTGCATATAATGAAAATACGAATTAAAAGTACATAAAAAGAACTTGGAGGTGAGAATAAATGAAAATAAATGTACTGAAAATGCAGATTTTAATGGGTGAGCAGAATATGAATATTAAGGAACTGGCAGAAAAAAGTAAAGTATCAAGACAAACTATATCTTACATTAAGTCGGGGAAAAGCTGTTCTCCACCTGTGGTCTGCAAAATCGCAAAGGCATTAGGTGTAGAAGTATATGAAATTTTGGAGGGAAATGCATGGACAAAAAACTGTATGTAGAATTGCCACCGTTTACCGGAAGAAATGTCCCTATTGCAGAGATTGCGAAAGCGATTGGAAAAGATCCTCATTATATTCGGCTGGGGATACAGCAGGGAGTTTTAAAATTCGGTGTTGCAATTAAAATGGAAAATTCAAATGAATTCAATTATTTCTGTCCGGACAGAAAGGTATGGGAAGAAACGGGATATTTCAAAGCAAAAAAGGAGAATTCGGCAAAAGAAAAAGCCCTTGCATAAGCAAGGACAGATTCCAAAGAGTTTTGCAACTCTATCTCACAAATGAAGTATAGCAAATGCTCAGAGGATATACAATAAAAGATTTGCCGGAATTGATAATTTGAATATATTCCAAAATGTGAAAGAAGCCGTTACTGCAAGGGATGCCGCCTTGCAGTACGGTATTCCGGTGAACCGGAATGGTATGGCATGTTGCCCGTTTCATAATGACCGCCATCCGAGTATGAAAATGGATAAAGGATTTTACTGTTTCGCCTGTGGTGAAAAAGGGGATGTGATTACTTTTGTAGCGAGACTGTTTGATTTGACACCACTTAAAACTGCCGAGAAACTGGCAGTTGATTTCGGGATAGAAATAGAAAAGAACGAAAAGAGAAAACAGAAACATATATCAAAAGCAAAAAAATCGGAAGTTTCCAAAGTACAGCAATATAATCTGGAAAAGGAATTTGATAAATGGGAAAGAAAATTTTCGAGAGCTTTATCAGATTATCTGCATCTGCTGCAGGAGTGGAAGAAGTATGCACCACAAATAGGAGATGATATCTGGCAGGATAAATTTGTGGAAACGTTAAAAATGGAAACGCTCATCAATTATTATCTGGATATCCTGTTGGAAGGAACATTGGAAGAGCGACTGGAATTTCTGATTGATAAAGGAGAGGATGTGTTACAGATTGAAAAACGACTGGAACGAGATAAACGACAATATGAAAAAAATGGCAATAGAGAAAATGGAGATTTTGAATCAAGAACAGGCGGAGAAGGAATCCAGAATGTTTCCTAATTGGTATGATGCGGAAGGAAAGACGATCAATGAAGTGGCGTTCTGTGAAGCCTTTCTTGATTGGAAACCACTAAAATGTATCAATGGAACTTTTTTCGGAATCGACGGTATGGTGTCGGACTGTGAGGTTGAAAAAGAAATTTATGATCTCATAAAAGAAGTTCTGGTGAAAGGTATATCCAATAAGGTCAAGAAACTTCTGGAAGCCTTAAAACTGGAAGCATATGCAGAAGAAATTCCATTACAGACGGATCGTATTCATGTGGCAAATGGCACCTATTTTTTGGATGGGACGTTTGCGGACAGAAAAGAATTTTGTTTGAACCGGCTCCCGGTGAAATATAATCCAAAAGCATCAATACCGGAACGTTGGCTGAAATTTTTATCAGAACTGTTGGAGGAAAAAGATATTGAATCTCTTCAGGAATTTACCGGGTACTGTCTGATACCTACAAATAAAGGACAGAAAATGCTGGTGATTATAGGGAAAGGGGGAGAAGGAAAATCCAGAGTAGGATTGGTGATGCGAAGAATACTGGGAGACAATATGAATTCCAGCAGTATTCAAAAAGTAGAAACCAACCGTTTTGCCAGAGCCGATTTAGAGCATAAGCTGCTGATGATTGATGACGATATGAAAATGGAAGCCTTACCCCAGACAAATTATATTAAGTCCATTGTAACATTGGAAGACAAAATTGATCTGGAACGAAAATCAAAGCAGAGTGTACAGGGAATTTTATACACAAGATTTCTATGTTTTGGAAATGGAAATTTGAATTCTCTGTATGACCGTTCCTATGGATTCTTTCACAGACAGATTATTTTGACAACGAAGGAAAAGGATAAGAACAGAAGAGACGATCCGTATCTGATTGAGAAACTGGAAGCAGAAAAGGAAGGAATTTTCCTCTGGTGTCTGGAAGGATTGAAACGCCTGATAAAAAATGATTTTCAGTTTACGGTTAGTGAACGGGCAATCAGAAATCTGGAAAAGGCGATGGAAGAGGGGGACAATGCAATTCCGTTTATGAAATCAGAAGGATATATCCGGCTAGAAGTCGGGACAATGGCAACATCAAAAGCACTATATGAAACTTACTGTAAATGGTGCAGTGACAATGTGGAAAAGCCAATGTCAGCAAAAAGTTTCAGCAGTCATTTAAGACAGCATGAAGAAGAATATGGCATTAAATATTCTACAAATATCATAGGAGAAAACGGGAAAAATGCCAGAGGCTTTAAAGGAATTCATACACAAATCCGTACTGGAAGCTTTTAATCATACGCGAAAGAATACTTGAAAAAAGAAAAATCCATTGTAAGCGTATATGTGTATAAAGCTGATAAAATCAAGGAATTCATGGGTATGAAACTGTATGCGGATACGCATATACGTTAAAAAAAGCGTATTAGAAATTCCTAAAAAATATGATGGTGCCCAAAACGGCAGAATTGGTGCAAAGCAAATTTTAAGCCCTCGGCGTATGAGAGCGAAATACATCCATCGCACAAATCTGACGATTTATGCTCTGTGTATTTCGCCCTGCCGGGAGCTAAGTGCCGGAAACAGCAATGAGTTCGTAAACAGGTGCCTATGCACCTACTCACAAAAAGCATACCGGTGTATGTGCCGGGGAAAGGAGTAGCCTATAGGAAGACATTCGTTTATCAGAAATAATAAATTACCAGATGTCAGAGGAAGAGTAGATTATATTTCTAATCCAAAGCGGCAAGAATACTTATATGCCGTGTATCAAACGGGTGGAGCAACACCGGAGTTTTGGAAGAATCTTGCAAGAGAAAATCAGAAGGATTTTACGGCAAGCGGAACGAAAGGAAAATGTATTGAAGGTAGAGAATTGATTATTGCATTGCCGGAAAATTTTGTTGAGTACCCGCCGGAATCAGTGGTGCGGTTGTTCGGAGAACAGTTTCATTTTCAATATGGAGTGGAGTGCTGTGCAGCACTTCATCATAATAAGGCTAAGACCAATTATCATATCCATCTGGTATTCAGTGAACGGGAGATGTTAAAAGAACCACAGGTTAAAATTGCCACCCGGAATATGTTTTACAATGAAAAAGGAAAACACGTCCGGACGAAAAAAGAGATATTGGATGCAGGGGGAAATATCCGGGAAGGGTGCCGTATCATTCCTAAAGGGGAAATTTATGAAAGTCATATCTTCGCACCGAAAAAGGGGTATTTCAAAAGCAAAGCTTTTACTAAAGAAGTGAAGGAAACTTACACGAATCTGATCAATGAGTATATAAAAGAGGAAGCAGAAAAGCTGTCGGTTTTTCAGCCGGGAAGCGTGTATCTGGCAACAAAGAAGATTGGAAAAAACAATCCGAAAGAGGCGGAGATTAAAGCGGATAATGCAGCCAGACAAGAATGGAACCGGACTGTAGACGTTGCTTTGGTTGCGGGTGTCCCGGAGGAAAAGATACTGGAAGTGAAGCGGACAGAAATCACGGACAAGATCAGCCAGTCTATTAGGGACAACGGAAGACAGCCGGGATTCTTCCGGGTGATATTGACAGCGGCAGTAAAATTCCTGATGGAATATATTCAGAAACTGCGGATACCGCCGAAGCCGAAATTGGAAATTGATATTCAGGAATTTAAGCAAATGGAGAATCTGAAATATAGATTAGACAATCAGCTGAAAGCAATTCGGCAGGCGGAAAGCATAGAACTTCCACGGTTGGAAAAAGAGCTACAGAACATTACCGGGTTCTTTAAAGGAAAAGAAAAGAGAGAGGCACAGACGAAAATTGATAATTGTAAAAAACGCATCCTCAAGATGAAGGATCAGTTGAAACAGATTGTAAAGGAAAGCGGTTATCCCACAGTAAAAGAATTTTTGAAGAATTACAATAAGGCATATGAGATTGTAGCAGAGTATAAAGAAGAATTGAGACTGTGGAAACTGAAAACTGGAAAAGAACAGCCCAAGCCGGAACAGAGGGAAAGTGTTCTGGAGAGACTTCATACGAAGGTGCAGCTGGTAAACGAAAGAGAGCATCACCGACGATCCAGAAATCGGGACTCAAGATAGCCGGACGCAAATGGAAAAGCTCTTGCCGGAAATGGCAGGAGCTTATTTGTCATCACGGATTTTCAATATATCATTCGGAGTACAATCGGGGTATTCACACAGCTTTGCAAGAGTATTCAAATCTATCCGGGATACCTTGTTCTGGCAGTAATTATTAAGTTGTGTTCGCTGTAATCTACAGTTCTCACAGACCTTATTTTTACTGATTCCCCGTTCTTTCAATAAATTTTCTAAATCAATATATACCATCTTCATAAGTTGTCCCCTATCCTTTTAGATAATTATAGATAGAACTGTATTGATTCATAAGATGTATTGTAATAGACTGTAAGTAAATACAGGGGAGGGACGAAACGGAATGAAAAGGAGAACGGTATTTGTTGGAATAGTATGTTTCGCAATTTTATTATTATGCTGCTATTTGCAATTTGGAAGAGAAATGGAAGTGTATAACAGTACATCCTTTACTGTGGCGAACTATTATGAAGAGCATTTGAATGTTGTGGTAAACAGCCTAATGGTGTTGGATAAACGGAAAGTGGCAGAAGAGATTATAGAACATTGCCGGAAGAATGATTTTAGAAATATATTTTTCACTTATGATGTGGCATATCCGAATAAGTTGGAGGTTAGTGTGTATTTGTCAGAATGGAACACCCGGAGATGATATGATACCTCTAAAGTAGACAGATTAAATATAAAAATCTGTTACTTTGGAG
>ENA-OROQ01000480-OROQ01000480.1-human-gut-metagenome-genome-assembly--contig:-NODE-480-length-44032-cov-10.0773_pt1 | contig 44032 bp, 41 predicted proteins | sample MGYA00242136_ERZ509062 | MGnify/ENA primary metagenome ERZ509062 (study PRJEB26280, sample SAMEA2338735) | human gut metagenome | biome: human gut; feature: human-associated habitat; material: faeces...
GAGATAAGACAATACGTTCCACACCTTTTTTATTGTATAACAGTATCTAAAGGGAACAAGATACCTAAAGCGAAATAACTACGAATCAGACATTCAGTACAAATTTTAGCTACTATCTTTTAAGTAGCCAACTCAATTTTTAAGCGCTTATACTACAAATTAATTTATTAATAAAAAAAGAAATAATGGCATATACAGTAAGAGATTTGTCAAATGCTCAAAGGTTTGAGTATAAAGGATATGAAGTTTTTATGTATTGTGTTGAAGATAGTTTTTGGAGTGGAGAAAGAACTTACAAAGCTGATATAAGTATTAGCGACCATGTTTATTATAGAATAGCAGAAGATATACAGATAGCTCGTTATCAACAGCAGAGACAAAGTTATTTTCCAATGACTTATAATAATGGGTACAATGGAACTTATGACATAATGAAGAAACTAAAAGAACGCATATTGTTTAGTTCCTCTTTTAATGTTATTGTAAAACGTAAATTTACTATACTGAAAGATAATGAGCCTTATGTTAGAGATGCAATGGGACAAATAAAATCTATCATTGATAGTAAGTTTGGTAATGTGAATGATAAATTTAAAAATATTCAAAATATTATTTGACATGACAAGGATTGGTTGGATTATTGTAGGAATACTTGTTTATTTCCTGTTGGGTTGGATTTTAAAGGATATAGTTTTTTCTATTATCACAATCGAAGGTGATACTACAATGGGAGATATTTTGAAGTATGAGCAAATTGTTTACTCTGCCTTAACAGCTATTTATATCATTATAATGAATATTGTGCAAGGAGATGATAATGGAGACTCATCATCTCCTATTATGTTAGTTATTGCTACATATTTTGGAGCAAGGTTTCTACCTCTTTCAATGGGAAGCGTTGTATTATATAGTATATTAAACATTGTGGCTATAATTTGGGGAGCTTGCGAGTTGAAAAAAGACTAAATAAAAAGAAGGCTAATGGAAGAGTTTTTAATGATAATATTAGCAGGAGCAGTAGGTGGTTTTATCTTTTCACTCATAGTTAAATCTGAAAACAAAAGAAAACATAACTGATAAAATAAAGATTTATGGGAGCAGTAATAGGAATTGTAATTTATGCAATAATAGCATATATTACTTGTCCACGTAAAGAAAATGGGAGTTTTGAAGAAGGAGCAATAGCATTGTATATCATTGTTCCTGTTGTGGCTTTGGCGATTTATCTTATATGTAATAATTGATATTTTATAGAGAATGGTATTCTTCATGAAGAATATATATGCGATTTACATATTATTATTAATGCTATTACTATCTTGTACTAGTAAAAAGGATAGTAATATACAGGCTACTGTTGATAGCTTATCTCTATATGATAATCATCCTACTTTGAATGTATCAGAAGCTAAGCATTTGCAATGGGTAGATTCTGTATTAGGAGTAAAAGATGTGAAACTGATTGATTACAGAAATGGGATATACGAATATGATGATACAAGGTTTTATTGGAATAGGACTTTTGATTATTTCTTGGTATATCCCTCTAGCTTTACGCATGGAGAAGAATCAGATTTAGGCAATGGCAATCATTTCGTAAATGAAGATAGTACAATCTGTTTGAATGTGTATGCTACTTACTTCGATGTTTTTAAAGATGATTATTCGCTTCATGAATGGTTTGATATAATGATTGATACAGAAGTAGAACAAGGTAATAGAATTGTCAAGAAAGATATTACAGACCATAGTTATACTATTGAAGGCAATACTAAGAGTGGTAGATGTTTTTACAGTAAAGCTACTTGTAAAAAGGCTTATGAACGTGATATTATTGTAACAGTGAAGTTGGAGTATACAGATTCAAGAAGAAAAGAAGTAGAGAAACTTTTACCAAATATATTCAAATATGTCTCAATAAATGAGTTATAAAAAACAATGGTGTTACGAATTGAAGATATATCTTTCATTGGTGTATATGTAAATGATAGCTTTAGAGACTTTAAAGATATAAATGATTATGCCAATTATCATGTATCATTACTAAACAATAAAAGATATCAAGCTTTTAGTGGTGGAGACTTTATTGATAGAGTAGTTAAAGGTGGATATGCTACTGACCCTAATTATAAGAGAGCATTATCTAATGTATATAATCAGATAGCTAAAGCCCAAGAAGGAATGAAGATTCCTAAATTAAAGGGTGCAGGAGAGTTAAGAGCTAGAATATTAAGACAGTTCAATAGAGAAAAAGCTGCTAACAGAAATGAAGAACAATTAATTGGTTTCGATTGGAGTAGATATAAATCTAATAAACCTAAGCCAGAAACTACACCTACTCAAAGTGAACAGTTAGAGAATGGCGGTATTATTAAATATCAGAATCCTTCTAGTGGGATTAAATATATGGGAGGTTATGATAAGAGAGGTAATATGGTATTGCCAGTTATTAATGAGAATGGCATGAATAATGTCACTCTTCCAGAAGTAACAGTTACTCCTAGAAATATTAATCTTGCTGGTGCTGTAGATAGAGGAAGGAGAACTGTTGGTAATATAGGTAAAGAGATATTATCTGCAACTACTCCATTAGGAGATATAGAATCAGCTAAAGATATATACCAAGATACTACATCTGGTAATTATGGGCAAGCAGCTTTAGGTGCAGGATTGTTATTACTTCCCAACTTTATCGAGAAGCCATTAAAAGGGTTGAAGAAGGTTATAGGTAAAACCAATAAAGCTCTATTAAGGTCAAAGCTTCCTAAATATGCCAAGTCTAATTGGCAAGGAGATAATCTTGAATTAATAAAAGAAAGATTAAAAAGTGGAGGTTTTGATAGACTAGAAAGACATAGAAGTAAGATAGTTGAAGATTTTCCTGAATACAGAAGGGAAATAATATTAAATTCTGAACCTCAAATAATTAATAGCCCAGACCCTACTAGTCCCAATCCAGCTGGTGCAGTGTACAATGATTATTATGCTTTATATAAAGATAAAATTGATAAGTATACTCCCCAACAGCAGAAAATAATATTAGGACATGAATTTGACCACTATGTGTTTAGTCCTACAGATAATCCTGAAATAACAGAAGGTCTATCTCCCTACTTTACTAGAAATAACGGAAGGGAACAATCTGCGAGAGGTACTCAAATAAAAGATTACTTTGGTCTTAATAAAGGCAATCAAGATATTACTCCAGAAATGTGGGAATATGCAAAGAAATATTATACAGAAGATACTGGAATAAATAATTCCATGAGTTCATTCTTCAATAGTATTGATAAATCTAAATTGAAGCAATATCTTAAATGGTTAAATAATAATTCAGCTGTTGTAGCTGCTCCAATATTGATAAATTATGGAAATAATAAACAGGACTGATGAATTTTGGATGGAGTTTTTTGACCCAACTGATGCCTACGAGGATTTATATGTTGATGAAAAAATGATTATCAAAGGAATATTTGATAATATGGGAATACATCATAAATACGTATTCAAATTTGAGTCTTTAGAGGAAATTTATCCGTATATATATGGTTGTATTTATGCATATAAAAATTTGAAAGAGGTAGATTTCAAGAGTATATTTTATGAGAAATACAACACAGATTCGTTTTTGCAATATATCAACAGTTACATACAAAATTATGGAAATCTTTATTTAATAAAGGGAGATACATATTCTATCAAATTAGATACAAATGAAAAGCTAATAAAATGAATAATATGGAAAACGGATTAAATAAATGGGTTAGATGTGAAGAGGGCTTGACCTATTCACGATATACATTAAAAGGACACGAAGATTTAGGTCTAGTAATTGCAACAACTAAATTTATAAATGGAGATAAACAATTGTATGTTTATAAGTCAATAGAAAATAAATCCTTCTTGTTTATGGTAAAGGAGGGAGATACATGGAGTACTCTCTCCTATATTCCAGAAGAAGTTATTAATAACATGGTTGGTACTATAATAATTGGAGATAAGGTTTATTAGGGAGCAGATGAATAATGCTTACGGTGAAATCTTGGAAATGAATTAATATGGATAATAAATGGATTAAACAAAAATGTGCCCACTTTACTATGATTCCCTTTGGGTTAGAAGATTTGGGCGAAATGACAGAAGTATCTAAGTTTAAAAAAGGAGAAGATATTATTACACAATACATGATAGAATCAGACCATTCTTACATATTTGCAGAAATAGACGAGGGAGAGACAACATGGAAATTGCTCTCCCGTATTCCAGATGAGATTATTCGTCAGATTGATTATCTTGCTTGGGAGGAAGAGGGCATAGCCATTCCCTAAATGCCATAAATTCTCCTTCAAATATATGTGATTCTTTATATGTGTCATTGCAAATATTACAGGTTGGATAAATATAGACCGTGCCCAGATAAACGACGTGAGCACCTACAAAGTCTTTAATGTTACGATTCTCCTTGCAACAATGACATTTAAAATACCCTGACTTAGGAATGTCAACTTCTAGTGTTTCACTCCAATATTGTAACCAAGAATCGCATGGAGGAACAGAATCCGATTCGGGAGCATGATAAACAAGGACTTTAGTTGGAATTATTTTCATGACTATAGATTTTAAATTAATAATATGCAAATATAATGAAAACAACTGATTATATAAATTGTAAGATAATTAAATATCAAAGAGGTGACAATATCCAGAGGAAAGATGCCATTAAAGATTATAGACCTCAAATTCAAGAGCCTATAAAGCAACAATATACTCCAACTTATTCTGAAATAAGTCAAGATAATAGAAGTGAATGGGAGAAATCACAAAGTCGTGAGAAAGCCGATAAAGCATATAAAGATTATATGCAAGCTAAGAATACAGAAGAAGGTTTGCATAATTTGAATGGATTCCTTACTTTTACAGATTATGTGGGCTTAGGTACTGGTGTTGGAAGTATTATTGGCAGAGGATTGAAATATGCTGGTAAGAGGATAGCTAGAAATGCTGTTAGGAACAACTTGTCTAAGGATGCATTTATTAATACTTCTCCTATAATGGCAGGGTCTCAAGATGTTTCTTACAATGCTAGAAACTTTATTGAGTATTTAATGAATCCAGCTACAAAACAACGAATATCTGATATTGATGCGAAGTTAGGTACGAAATATACTAAAGCCACTAATGACTTTGTACAAGCTTATAAAGAAGGTAATATAAATCTTAAGTCTAGGGTAAAAGGCGATATAGATGCAACTGGAGACATTATAACTAGTTCTCAATCGTTTCCCTCTAGTAAAGCATTGACTGAACAAGATTACAAACATTACTATTTTGATGTGCTCAAAAAAGACCCAGCAGCTACTGTAGGGCATGAGTTTAAGCATGGAATAGAAAATTATAATGCAATTTTAATGAAACCAAATATGTCTGCAACAGAATATGAGGTGTTTAGACAGCAAACACCTAGATTACAGGAGTTAATGAGGGATAATATAGTATCTCAAGATGACTTTGTGAAAAGCGTAAAGGAAGCATATCCAAGCGCATCTGTAGAGGGAATTATTAATAAATATAAGTACTTGACACAACCTAGTGAATTTAATTCAAATTTACATCCACTAATAGAAATGCAGCAACGGGCAGGCAAATCTGGAGTACCTAATTTTAAGGATTTAAATGAATTAGAAGAACTTATTAATAAAACATTTTTGTCTAAAGGGAATGGAAGTAATCCATTATTAAATCTACAGGTATTATATAATCATTTATTAAAAGACAAGGAATTGTTTCTTAAACAATTTAATAAATATGGTTGGTCTATAGTTCCCTCAATTACTGCAAGTAAGGTACAGAAAATAAAGGAGAATGAAGATGATAGTATATCAGATGAATACACATGGAAAGATACAAGTACAGAATGGAATAAATAAAATGATAAATATGACTGATGAACAAGTGGTAGAGAAGTTAATAGGAATATTACAGCCTATATATCAAGAAGGAAGATTAACCGAAGATGAAGTTAATGAGATATTTTATTATGCTACTATTGGCAACAGCATGGTAGAGCATGGATATGAATGAAACAAATAAATGGATTAGAGTGCAAAAGCATCCTATGTTAAAATGTGGGGCAATAACTATAGAGAATAAGCAGGTTAATGTTATGGCACTGTTTAGGAACGGGAACGGTACTATAATGGTGTGTTACGATAAGGAAAGCGAATATGCTTTTAGAAGAGAGAATGATAGGTCTGATTGGAAGCCTATTAAGTATATTCCGAGAGAAATATTGAATGAATTAGGTGGAGGACCAATAATAGATGACTTTCCAAGAATATAAGAAATGAATAAATATGAACAAATGGATTTATATAACATCAAAGCATCCCTATGATGCAGCTTGCTCACTTGGGATAAATAAAGAAGTCTCGTTTATATTAACTGTCCCACATTTAAATTGGGACATGATAGAAGAGTACAAGTATTTAGCAGATAATCCAGATAATGCGGAGTTAGATGCAATAATAGTTAATGAGGTTGGGGTTATTGCCAATAGGAAGGTTTTAGAACATAATTTAAAAGAGCTTACAAAGATATTAAACAATTAAGCGTGATAACTAATTTTAACACATATCATTGGGTTAACTTATTAAAAATTAGTAACTTTGTAGAAATAAAAGTAGTCCAGTTCCCGCTAGAATCGTGAATAACTAATTAATCTCGTGGACTATTAATTATCTCATAATGTTTGCGAGGGGCTATGTTTATGATTATCTATGCAAAGATATGATTATTTTCTAAGATTAATAAAAAAAGGTGGTATTGCAGTACCACCTTTACTGTTACATCTACTTGATTGAAATAATCTTGTAACTAAAAACCAACTAAATTTACCTACGAGGTAATCTTCTTCGATGTTCTCTCACGAACTCGACTTTGCCAAATCTTGTACGTTTGTATGCGTGTACAAGAACAGGCTTCTTCAAAATTGTTTGTAACGTATATTCCATTACTTTCCATTTAGAAGTTAATAACTAATTAATCTAGTAGATACTTGTTCAGTTATTACTTGATAGGAAGGTGGAGATATACGTTACAAATATATAAAAAGATAATTATAAATTAATAATTAAACAAATGAACTATGGAAAATGAAAAATTAAACAAAGGAGACATCATTATAGTAACTTGGTATTCTGATTATGAGGAATATTCACATGACTATAAAAATAGAGAATCAATAAAGGACAATACAACAACAATAACAGGATTTTATTTAACAGAAGATGAAAGAGCGTTAATTATTGCTGGAGAACTGTGGAAAGGAATTAATTGTTGTAGTAATATGCCAAAGAAAACCGAAGAATATGGAGACACACTAGCTATTCCTAAATCTTATATATACAGCATAGAAAAGTTAAAAGAGGGAAATACTCCCTCTTAATCTTTTATTACTGAAATAATGCAACAGCTTTAAAATAAAATGAATGATTATGATTGATAAAAGCCATTTAAATGAAGTTAGAAAATTAAATCCAGATTTTGAAATTAGACTCCATGAACTAGATGTTAATGTTGGTAACGAACGTAAGCTAATGTACTACGTTTGCGTAACTCATAAGGAATCTGATATAGATGTATATAGTGATAAGGATTTTAATGAGCAAGAAGTAATAAACAGACTTCCGTCTAAATTCACAATAGAGAGGGAGCACGAATTACTTCCTAAAGGTGTTAGCATAAAGATTCATAAATACTCCATTGACTGTGGAATTTTCCTCTTTGGTTATGTTGATAGCTATTTCAAGAATCATACAGTAAACGTAACTATTAATTATCCGTTAAAGAATCCATACACATTCACTGTTAAATGTCGTATTTTGAACGAGTTGATAAATGAAATAGTTCTTGCATATAGAAGGATTTACGAAGAAGAGAAGGAGAATCCAGGTAAGTATGGAATATGGGGACACCGTATAGAAGATTTATGGCTTGAGAAAGCTACTCTCGATATAGAGACTGGTAACATTGAACTATTTGTAGGAAGTTAATGTAAATAAATTATGAATAAATGAGATTCATAACTTTCGTAAGACAAATGTTTACTTCACATTCAGGAATCTCGTCTAAAAGAGTGTGTGGAGTAATAGGGTGGTTTGTTGCAGTTGCAGTACTTATATATTGTACTATAATGTGTATACAAGCACCATTAATGATAGATACATTTTTAATATGTGTTATGGCTTTATTAGGAATAGATTCAGTAACAGGTATTTGGAAAAAATTTAGTAACAATGAAGGAAATTCTGAAGAAAATAGTAAACTTCCTAAAACAAAGTGATAAACTGAAACATTGTTTAGTTAATCTTTTAGTGATGTTAATTGCTGGAAGTATTAATATTTGGCTAGGTATAGGTCTAGCAGTAGGTAAAGAGTATTCGAAAACTCTTTCAATTATAAAAGACAGCATTTGAAGAAATTCATTTGCTGTTTTTTTAGTTAACTATACTCTATATATACTATAAGTGGGTAGTTGTATTATATAGTAGTACATTATATTGGCAAAATACAGGATATGAGTTTTATTAGTTAAAATAATTCGATTTCTTTTGGACATTATTAAATTTTGTATTACTTTTGCAGTACGTTCTCATAAAGTAATAAGTTATCGAGTTTATAAACTGAATATCCAGTGAAGTGTGCTGAGATAATTTATTAATTAATTTAAATAATATTTGATTATGACAACTTTAGAGAACGAAAAAAATGTAAATGGTGTTGAAGAAAGTAAACGTGCAGAAATGCATAAAACTTATGGAATGTGGTATAAAGAGGGAGCAACAGCTTCCGACCTTGTTTCTTGGTGCGATGCAAGAATAGCAGTTTACCGTGAATGGATTAAGAACTGTATGGAACTGAAACATTCAAGTCAAGCGCAATTATTGAGTGGTATGTCTAAAGAAGCTCTTGAGAGAGCTTTGGCTACATTTAATCAATAATACATTTACATTGGTATAGGGAACATCTTAAGGTGTTCCCTTTTTTATTTTTATATTAGTTATATTATGGGTAGACCTATTATTAAATTTTCAAAACGGTATGGTAAAGTATTAGGTAGTATTAATCCAGACAATCACTATCCTTTATATATGTTTATGTATATCATTATAATGTATGCTTTAGAGAATAATTCGGCTTTTAATGCTTTATCAAAACATAAATTATCTGCTATACACTTTATTAGGATGCAGGTAGATTGCTGTTTGGAAGTTTATGCTTGTCTCTTGTATAGAGATAAGGAACGTTTCTTTAAACATTTCATGGACGGTAAACCGACTAACAAACTTTGTATCGGTAAACAATATCTTACTGCTGGTTATCTTTGTGGAGAATTAAATAAGAGATATTCCGGAATATCAGAAATATACAAAGAGGGCTGCAAGTGGGTTCATCCTAGTAAAGTTATGTTTAGATTTACAGCTCCTCAATATGACCAGACTAAGTCTGATATGTTTTTTATAGGTTATAAAGATAAGCACTATTATGACGATGAAGAACAATTAAGGGATATATATAAAGATATGTTATTAGTAAATCAAATACTATATGAATTACTAAAGGAGTTAGTGGCACCTTATAAAATGGCACATAGTAAAGAACTAAAAATAGGAAAGTTTTTTAAGTCGAAGAAGAAAATGAGATTTCAGTTTTATGAATAATAGGCTTATTCTAGTAGAGGGGATTTACTATGTTTTTAGTAAAAGTATTATTTAAATATTGTGAATTGTCAGAAACGGTAGTTGGCTTGGATATTTTCGGGTATTCTAAAAATAATTCGGCATGAGGACAAAATTTTGTTTCCCGAAATGATTTTTCGAGGAAATTCGTATCTTTGTGCTGTTCTAGCAAGGCTTTTAAGTACAAAAATGAAGAACCATTCCTGTAAATGCTTAGTAATCAGATATGGTAATAAAAGCCCCATTTTTTTTTTGCTCTTATTTTCTTTCCTGCCGGCTTATTTGTATCTTTGAACCCTATATAAAAAGAGTATTTCAAATCGTAAAATCGTAAATTATGTTTTCCGGAATTGTAGAAGAATATGCTACCTTGGTAGCACTGGTGAAAGACCAGGAGAATATACACTTTACATTTAAGTGTTCGTTTGTGAATGAGTTGAAAATCGACCAGAGTATTTCTCACAACGGTGTCTGCCTGACAGTAGTAAGTCTGACGGATGACACGTATACGGTGACTGCCATGAAAGAAACATTGGAACGTTCCAATCTCGGTCTGTTGAAGGTAGGAGATAAGGTGAATGTAGAGCGTAGCATGATGATGAACGGCCGTTTGGATGGGCATATTGTTCAGGGACATGTAGACCAGACTGCAACCTGCATTGATATCAAGGATGCAGAAGGAAGCTGGTACTTTACATTCCGGTATGCGTTTGATAAAGAAATGGCAAAGCGCGGATATATTACTGTTGATAAGGGTTCGGTGACCGTGAACGGTGTTAGTCTGACGGTATGTAATCCGACAGATGATACTTTTCAGGTGGCTATCATTCCTTATACTTATGAATATACCAATTTCCATACGTTTACAATCGGCAGTGTGGTGAATATCGAGTTTGATATAATCGGCAAGTATATCAGCCGGATGATTCAATACAAATAATATGGAATATACAGACTTTCTGCAATTGGTACTTTCCCGGCAGAGTGACCGGGCGTATGATAAAGAACGTTCGGTAGAAGCGGAGAAGTTGGAGAGGATTTTAGAGGCGGGTCGTTTGGCTCCTTCTGCCTGTAATGCACAGCCTTGGAAGTTCGTGGTGATAACTGACCGTGAATTGGCTTTAAAAGTGGGTAAGGCTGCTGCAGGACTTGGAATGAATAAATTTGCTAAGGATGCTCCAGTACATATCCTGATTGTAGAAGAGTCCGCCAATATCACTTCTCTACTTGGAGGAAAAGTGAAGGATAAGCATTTCCCGCTGATTGATATTGGAATTGCTGCTGCTCATATCACACTGGCTGCTGAAAGTGAAGGACTGGGATCGTGTATTTTGGGCTGGTTTGATGAAAAGGAGATAAAGCGCTTGACCGGCATCCCTGCTTCCAAACGTCTGTTACTGGATATTGCGATCGGATATCCGATAAAGGAGAAGCGGAAGAAGATGAGAAAGCCGCAGGAAAAAGTGGTTTCTTATAATCGTTACTGATTCTAAAAGAATAAATATTTCCAACTTGTAGAATAGCTATATAACAGAAGGCGTCGTTGGTTTTAAAGGAACGACTTCTTTCTTTAAAACCAAAAATGAATGTATTAGGTCGCTGATAGATAGTTTAATATAAAAGCCCCATATTTCGGGGCTTTTATATTAATATACTTATTTCTTTTTTGACAACTCTTTCAGTAGATGATCTACTGCTGCTTTCAGTTGAGCATCTTCTCCTTTCAGGCTGGCTCCCGGTTCGTTGTAGACCAGAATGTCTGGTTGTAAAGTTTGATTTTCGAGATATTTTCCTTGCATATCCATACATCCTACCTGTGGGATACCGAATACGATAGATGGGTCAATCTGTCGTTCCCACCATACAGCAGTCATGGTTCCTGCAACGGGAGTACCAATCAATTTTCCGATGCCTAATGTCTTATATACGTATGGAGTACCGTGAGCATTACTGTAATTGTCTTCACAAGCTAACATACATGAAGGCTTCAGCCATTTGTTGAATGGGTCGCTTCCGATATATTGTCCACGTGGAACGAAACGCTGGTATTCTTTTCCGCTCAGAAGGGTAACGACGTCATCGTGCAGCCAACCGCCGCCATTATGACGGGTATCTACTATGACAGCTTCTTTGTTGCGGTAACGTCCCAGTAACTCGGAGTACATTTTACGGAAGCTCGGACTATCCATTCCTTTTATATGTACGTAGGCAATACGACCGCCAGATAACTCCTCTACTTTCTGTGCGCAACGTTTCACCCAACGTTTGTAGAGCAATTCACTTTGTGCCCCATAGCTGATAGCTTTCACAGTTTCTTCAAAACGCTTTTTGGTGGCCGGGTCATATACGGTAAGTATTACTTTGCGTCCTACCTTGCCTTCAAACAATGGGAAGTAATCAGCATTGGCTTCAATCGTTTTTCCGTCTACTTTTTCGATGATACATCCTGCTTTCACATCAGTTTTCTTTTGAGTGAAAGGACTCTGATCCAGAATTTCTTTGATTTTCAGTCCTGTACCACTATATGATTCATCATAGAAGACGCCCAATGTAGCGGTAGATAATGCACTGCCTCCACCTGCATAACGGGCTCCCGTATGTGAGGCATTCAGTTCTCCGAGCAGTTCGCTCAGCATTTCAGCAAAGTCATAATTATTATTGATATGTGGCAGGAAGCGTTGGTAAGCTTCTTTATATCCTTTCCAGTCGGTTCCTTGAAGGTCTGCGACATAGAATTTATCATTTACCTGTTGGTAGACATGGTCGAAGATATATGCGCGTTCGCCATAAGGACGATAATCGAAGAAGGCTTCAAATTCAATCGGAGTGACTTTGCTGCCGGCGATTTCGATTTTCTTTAGTTGGCTTCTTGTGCACATAAAGATGTTCTTACCTTCTTTATCGGGGATCAATGCACCTCCACCGACTCCTTTGAGCAATATTTTGGTGGTATTTTCTTTTAATTTATGTTCCCACAAATCATAGTCACCTTCGAAAGCTGCCAGATAATAGAGTACATCGCCTTTCGGAGTCAGTACTGCGTCACTAAGACGGGAAGAATTGACTGTCAGGCGGACAATGCGATCGAAACGATTTTCGAGGTCGAAGGTCAGCGGCTTGACTTCTTCTTTTTTCTTGTCTTCTTCTTTCTTGGTATCTTTTGTTTTAGCGTCTTTCTTATCTTTCTTCTTTTCAGCTTTCTCTTTCTCCTCTTTTTCCTTCTTGGCCTTTTCTTCTTTCTCTGTTTTTTCAGCCTCTTCAAGTAGGGCGAGGTCCTCTTTGCTCATGGTGAAACGGTTGTATGCATCTACATCGAAGAACATGATATAGGTATCGCTTTCGCTTCCCCAGCTACCGTGACTACGGTATCCGGAACGGTCACTGTTCCATATCATGGCTTTTCCACCCAATACCCATTTGGCATTGGTGTCGCTGTATCCGCTTTCGGTAAGGTTCACCATTTCTCCTTTTCCGTCAGCTTTCAACAGTACCACATCTTTATTATTCCAGCCGCCTATACCAATAAAATCAGAGAGAATCCATTTACTGTCGGGACTCCATTGGAACCATTGGTCACCGTCTGCATAAGAATACTGGTATTTGGCATCCATAACAGTACGTACAGCTTTGCTTTTCAGATTGATAACACGAATAGCCGTACGGTTTTCAAGGAAAGCAATCTCCTTTCCGTCAGGGCTATACTGTGGTTGGAAAGAAGCGACGTTAGATTTAGTCAAGCGTTCTTCTTTCAATTCGGTGGCATAAGTGAACTGCTTTTCTTCTTTACGTACGATCGTTGATGTGTAAAGTTGCCAAAGTCCGTTACGTTCCGATGAGTAAACTAAAGTACGTCCGTCGGGGGCAAAACTGATGTCACGTTCCTGGTCGGGAGTATTCGTAATTTGCTTCGTTGTTTTGTAGTCGATAGAAGTGACGTATACATCACCGCGCATGATAAATGCCACTTCCTTACCCTTAGGAGAAACGGCAATGTCAGTTGCGCCGTACGATCTGATCTGGCGGATGATGTCTTTGTCTATCTTATCCGACAGGATAGTGATATTTACTTTTTGTGGCTGTCCGCCCGGAACAAGCGTGTAAATCTCGCCATTATAGCCGTAGCATAATTTACCTTCGCTTGCCATACTCAGAAAGCGTACCGGATGTTTGGTGTGGAAAGTGATTTGCTTGGAAGTATTTGCTCCGGGGGTACGTTGGAAGATGTTGAACGAACCTTTTTCTTCACTCAAATAATAGAATGACTTACCGTCGGGAGCCCATACCGGTTCACGGTCTTCACCTCCGAAAGTGGTTTGCTTCTGGTATACGGGCGTCTTTCCGGGAGTATAGCTCCAGATGTCACGGGCGATAGGGGATACCTGATGTTTACGCCAGTAGTCTTCATATCCTTTTTTATCCTGATAAAGCATAATTCCTTCCTTATTAATAGAGATACACTCCATAGGCATGGATGAAAACATGGTGGGACGTCCTCCTGTAACGGCCACTTCGTATATCTGCTGGAATTGTCCCGAGGGAAATCCGGCATCCTCGGCAGAAGGGGCGATATTAGCTGTGAACAGGATATGCTTGTCGTCTTTATAAGCGACAGGCTTTTCGCTGCCGGAATGAGTGGTCAATCGTTGGGGGACTCCTCCCTCTTTGGCGACAACGAAAACATCAAGACTCCCCATGCGGTCGGATGCAAAAGCTATCTGCTTTCCGTCGGGACTCCATACCGGAGTGGTGTCAAAAGCCGGATTCGTGGTGATTTGGGTGGCACGTCCGCCGGTTGACGGTACTGTGTAAATGTCTCCCTTGTAGGTGAATGCAATGGTTGTTCCGTCCGGAGAAAGAGCGCAATAGCGCATCCATAGTGGAGCTTCTTGTGCCGCAATTGTTCCTGCAAAGCAGAGAGCAAATGCACTTAGTAGTAGTTTCTTCATTTTTCTTTATTATAATTGTGTTAATTCATTTCTAAAGGTCTAAGGAGGCGCTATTTATAAATCTTTGAGTAGTACTTTACTTGCCTTTTTATAGTATTCTTCTCTCGATTCTGTCAGCACCTTCCATTCATCGCTAAATTCTTCGTCTTTATCAATCTTGAAATTCTCGGAACCGTATGTGTCCAAACGATCAAGCAAAATTGCTACATTTAATTGGTTGATATCCATAGAAGGCTGATAACCGATATCTTCACTTTTTTGGTCGGTTACTACCTCATGTATCAGGTCTATTTCCTGTAATTGATAAAGTACTTGGTTCGTCAGCCGGATGGGTATCTGATGTTCTTCCGATATTTCTGCCGCCGTATAAGGAGGATCGTTCTTTTCGAACCGTTTGGCGATGAGTGACATAATCAGGATAGAGATAAAATCCCGGTAACGCCTGCTGATATTACGTGTGTCCTGGTCGAAGCTAAAACTGCGGATGTTCTGTCCCGCATATGCCAGTTCAGCACCGAACAGGCAGATAGTCCAGGAAATCTGTAACCAGAGCAGGAATAGAGGAAGTGCGGCAAAGCTACCGTAGATAGCATTGTATTTTGATACCCACAACTGGCTGTTGATATATAGGAACTGGAAAGCCTGATAAGCGGAGCCGGCCAGAATACCGGCAATAAGAGCGTGTTTGAATTTTACTTTCGTGTTCGGCATGAAAATATACAGCCCGGTGAACATCATCCATGTGAGAACGAAGGGGATAAGCCGTATCATGAACTTCATGACAGGAGCAAGCAGGACGAAATCATCCATTTGTTTGAGTATGGTACTCATAAACAGGGAAAGTCCTCCGGAAACAACTATCAGAATCGGCATCAACAGGAACATGGAGAAATAATCCGTAATCTTGCGATACATGGAACGTGCTTTCTTTACTTCCCAGATACGGTTGAATGTGATTTCAATATTGCTGACCAGATTGATGACCGTCCATAACAACATCACTAAACCTACTCCGATGAAAACACCTCCTTTGGTTTGTGAGAGATAGGAATTGACAAAAGAGAGAATGGCTTCTGTCGTTTCTATATTTCCTCCGAAGCCGTTGCGGAACTGGTGTTCCATTAGGTTGTCGAACCCGAAGCCACGGGCTACGGCAAATAAAATGGCAAGTATCGGCACAATGGCGAGCAGCGTGCTGTATGTCAGCGCAGAGGCCTTGTTAGCCATTCGGTCTTTGGTGAACCGGTTGATACAAAGATAGATCGTTTTTATAATATTGTAGAGCGAGAACTTAGTTCTGGTCACTTCGTCTTCCGTGATGCGCCAAATGTCATACGTAAGAAACTTCCATATATCAGTGATTTTCTTCTTCATGGCTCAGGGTTTTAAAAAGAAAAAGCAGTCAGCCTATAAGCCGAGTTCTGTACCTTATATAAATAAGGTGTCTGTCATTTATCTGAGTGACGTGTCACCACGGCACTTTAGCGGTCTACCCTCCGACATGGAGCGAGCAACTCTCATAACGCCGGTTTACATGACCTTACAACTCCTAAGACGTACAGCCCGCATGTCGCCATGCGACTGGTGGGCTCTTACCCCACCTTCTCACCCTTACCTCTCCCCGAAAGGAGCGGCGGTTATTTTCTTCTACGTTACTCTACCCTCACGGACAGCTTTCTGTTAGGAAGTAGGATGCTCTGTGTTGCCCGGACTTTCCTCCTGCACGAAAACGTGCACGCGACAGACCGGCCAACTGCTTTAGGCTGCAAAAATACGTCATTTATTTTGTTTTAGCCAAAGAATGTGTCACAAATAGAAATAATTTCTACCTTTGCTATCATTAAATCATGGTTCGATGAAGAAAATTATCCTTTTTTTCTGCTGCTTTCTGGCAGTTGTGTCAGTTACCCTGAATGCTCAGGAGATACGTCCTATGCCTGCTGATTCCGCTTATGGAGTAGTACATATTTCTGTCTGTAATTTACGTGACGAGGGGAAGTTTACCTCCGGTATGAGTACACAAGCATTGTTAGGAATGCCGGTTAAAGTTCTGCAATATACGGGTTGGTACGAGATTCAAACACCGGATGATTATACCGGTTGGGTACATCGAATGGTTATTACCCCCATGTCGAAGGAAAGATATAATGAATGGAACCGTGCCGAAAAGATTGTGGTTACTGCCCATTATGGATTCACTTATGAGAAGCCGGATGAGAAATCGCAAACCGTATCTGACGTAGTGGCAGGAAACCGCTTGAAGTGGGAAGGAAGCAAAGGGCATTTTTATAAAGTCTCTTATCCGGACGGTCGGCAAGCATATATTTCCAAATCGATCTCACAGCCGGAGACAAAATGGAGAGCTTCTCTGAAACAGGATGTGGAGAGTATTATCGAAACTGCATATACTATGATAGGCATTCCCTATCTGTGGGCCGGTACTTCTTCCAAAGGAGTAGATTGCAGCGGTCTGGTTCGTACGGTGCTGTTCATGCATGATATTATTATTCCCAGGGATGCATCGCAACAGGCTTATGTAGGAGAACGCATCGAGATTACTTCCGATTTTGCTAATGTGCAACGGGGAGATTTGGTGTTTTTCGGTCGGAAAGCTTTTTCCGGACGGAAAGAAGGTATCTCTCATGTCGGTATCTATTTAGGAAATAAACAGTTTATCCATGCTCTTGGCGATGTGCATATCAGTAGCTTTGAACCGGCAGATAAGAACTATGATGAATTTAATACGGGGCGTTTGCTTTTTGCAGTCCGCTTTCTGCCATATATAAATAAGGAGAAAGGGATGAATACTACGGAACATAATCCTCACTACCTTCCACAATAACCTCTTTATTTTATTGTCTTATCACACTTATAACTTTGAAAACATGCAAAACAGAAGAGATTTCTTGAAAACGGCGGCTTTTGCAGCTTTAGGTTCCGGGCTAGTGGTTCGCCAGGCATTGGCCGGGGAATTATCACCTTCTACCTTATATATAAATAAACTCGGCTTGGGCGGGAAGATGAAAATGAAGTTTTTCCCTTATGAGTTGAAATTAAGACATGTATTTACTGTGGCCACCTATTCGCGTACTACAACTCCCGACGTACAGGTGGAAATAGAATATGAAGGGATCACCGGATACGGGGAGGCTTCTATGCCCCCTTATTTAGGTGAAACAGTGGAGTCTGTCATGAATTTCCTCAGGAAGGTGAACTTGGAGCAGTTTTCTGATCCTTTTCAGTTAGAAGACATTTTGTCATACATTGACAGTCTCTCGCCGAAAGATACTGCAGCTAAAGCAGCAGTGGATATTGCTCTTCACGATTTAGTGGGAAAATTGCTGGGTGCTCCGTGGTATCAGATATGGGGATTGAATAAGGAAAAGACGCCTTCTACCACTTTTACTATTGGCATTGATACTCCGGATGTGGTGCGTGCGAAAACAAAAGAATGTGCCGGGCGGTTTAATATATTAAAGGTGAAACTGGGACGGGACAATGATAAAGAGATGATTGAGACCATTCGCTCGGTGACAGACCTTCCGATAGCGATAGACGCTAATCAAGGTTGGAAAGACCGTCAGTACGCGCTCGATATGATTCATTGGCTGAAAGAAAAAGGGATTGTGATGATAGAGCAGCCTATGCCGAAAGAGCAGTTGGATGACATTGCGTGGATAACCCAGCAGAGTCCGTTGCCGATATTTGCCGATGAGTCTTTGCAGCGTTTGGGAGATGTGGCAGCATTGGAAGGTGCTTTTACGGGAATTAATATCAAGTTGATGAAATGTACCGGTATGCGTGAGGCATGGAAAATGGTGACATTGGCGCACGCGCTCGGTATGCGTGTAATGGTAGGGTGTATGACAGAGACTTCCTGTGCTATATCTGCCGCTTCGCAATTCTCGCCACTCGTTGATTTTGCCGACCTGGATGGCAACCTGCTTATCTCCAACGACCGCTTTAAAGGAGTGGAAGTAGTGCGAGGAAAAATCACCCTGAATGATTTGCCCGGGATAGGTGTCATGAAAATCTAGTCTTATTGAATGAATGTCAGAGTGTTAACGCCACCTGACATACAACGAATGTAAATTTGTCAGGTGTTGTCGTTAACCGCTGTTAAGCCCTAAATATTCTCTGTTAAAAGAGGACAAAAAAGTGTGACAAGTAGAATAAGTGAACGATATTTGTTATTATTTTAACGTCGTAAAAGTTAAAACAATGTCGAATATTAACAATTTAAAGAATTATAAATCATGAAACAGACAACAAAGAACATTCTGGGAGTAGGAGCAATCATTCTTCTTAGCTCAGGAGTTGCAGGATTGACAACTTACAAATTGTTGCAATCTAACGAATCTGCAAAAGAAACATCTTTTAATGAGATGTTCAAGCAGAATCCCAATGTCAAATTGGCTGCTTTTGACGCTGTGAACGCTCAACCTGTTGATTTGACACAGGCTGCCGAGAATTCACTTCATGCTGTCGTACATATAAGGTCTACTCAAGAAGCTAAAACAAGAACTGTTCAGCAAGCGCCGGACATTTTCGATTTCTTTTTTGGTGATGGACGCGGACAGCAACGTCAGGTACAGTCTCAACCTCGTGTAGGTTTTGGTTCGGGAGTAATCATCTCGAAGGATGGATATATCGTAACGAATAATCATGTGATTGAAGGTGCGGATGAAATCAGTGTGAAACTGAATGATAACCGTGAGTTTAAGGGACGCGTGATTGGTACTGACCCTAGCACCGACCTTGCGCTGGTGAAAATTGAGGGTGATGATTTCCCGACTATTCCGGTAGGAGACTCCGAAGCGTTGAAAGTAGGAGAGTGGGTATTGGCAGTAGGTAACCCGTTCAATTTGAACTCTACTGTAACTGCCGGCATCGTAAGTGCAAAAGCCCGTTCTCTGGGAGTATATAATGGTGGTATAGAATCATTCATCCAGACGGATGCTGCCATCAACCAGGGTAACAGTGGTGGTGCACTGGTAAATGCCAAAGGTGAATTGGTTGGTATCAATTCAGTGCTTTCTTCTCCGACAGGTGCTTATGCAGGATACGGTTTTGCTATCCCGACCAGCATTATGACGAAAGTAATTGCCGACCTGAAACAATACGGAACAGTACAACGTGCATTGCTCGGTATTCGTGGTGGCTCTATCGGTAGCAGTTTGATGGACGACCGTCAACCGATTGACAAATCCGGTAAGACATTGGCAGATAAAGCTAAAGAACTGGGTGTTGTAGAAGGAGTATGGGTTTCTGAAATCGTAGAGAATGGTTCTGCTGCCGGAGCTGATATCAAAGTCGATGACGTAATTATCGGTGTGGATAATAAGAAAGTATCCAATATGGCTGACTTGCAGGAAGCACTTGCTAAACATCGTCCGGGTGATAAGGTGAAAGTAAAACTGATGCGCGATAAGAAGGAAAAGACCGTTGAAGTAACGTTGAAGAACGAGCAAGGTACTACCAAGATCGTGAAGGATGCAGGCATGGAAATCCTGGGAGCTGCTTTCAAAGAGTTGCCGGATGACTTGAAGAAGCAATTGAATCTAGGTTACGGTCTGCAAGTGACAGGAGTTTCTTCCGGTAAGATGTCAGATGCAGGAGTTCGTAAAGGCTTCATTATCCTGAAAGCTAATGACCAGCCGATGCGCAAAGTCAGCGATCTGGAAGAAGTAATGAAAGCTGCTGTTAAGTCTCCAAACCAGGTATTATTCCTGACCGGTGTGTTCCCATCAGGTAAACGCGGATATTTCGCTGTCGATCTGACTCAAGAGTAATATATAAAAATAAGGTAAGAAGATTGCAGGATAAGCTAATGAAATAGAAAAAGGATGCCGCCAATCAACTTGTCGGCATCTCTTTTTGTTTTATTAGATGAAAAATATAGTGTAAAAGTTACTTAATTTTGTATGTTAACAAATTATTTGTCGTAACTTTGCACTCCAAATCTGTTTTTAAAGAATGAGACAACTAAAGATTACCAAAAGTATCACTAACAGAGAGAGCGCTTCTCTTGATAAGTATTTGCAGGAAATCGGCCGTGAAGACCTGATTACTGTCGAGGAAGAAGTGGAACTCGCTCAACGCATTCGTAAGGGTGACCGTGTAGCATTGGAAAAATTGACACGTGCCAATCTTCGTTTCGTCGTATCTGTGGCTAAACAGTACCAGAACCAAGGTTTGAGTTTGCCTGACTTGATTAATGAAGGCAATTTAGGACTGATTAAGGCTGCCGAGAAATTTGATGAAACACGTGGATTTAAGTTCATTAGCTACGCTGTATGGTGGATTCGCCAGTCTATTCTGCAAGCATTGGCAGAGCAGTCGCGTATTGTTCGTCTCCCGTTGAATCAGGTAGGTTCGCTGAATAAGATCAGCAAAGCCTTCTCGAAGTTTGAACAGGAAAACGAGCGGCGTCCGTCTCCCGAGGAGTTGGCAGACGAACTGGAAATTCCGGTTGATAAAATCTCTGATACGCTGAAGGTATCCGGCCGTCATATTTCGGTGGATGCGCCTTTTGTGGAAGGGGAGGATAACAGCCTGTTGGATGTGTTGGTTAACGATGATTCGCCAATGGCGGACCGCTCTCTGGTTAATGAGTCTCTTGCGAGGGAAATTGATAGAGCTCTTTCTACGTTAACCGATAGAGAAAAAGAAATCATTCAGATGTTTTTCGGTATCGGACAGCAAGAAATGACATTGGAAGAAATCGGCGATAAATTTGGCCTCACACGTGAGCGCGTTCGTCAGATTAAAGAAAAAGCAATTAGAAGACTTAGACAAAGTAATCGTAGTAAATTGCTCAAATCTTACTTGGGATAAGTAAGGAATATCAGTTTCTGAAAGAAAAAAGAATTTGAGTCGCATAAGTCGCACTTTTCATATAGAAGAATGTACTTATGCGACTTTTTACATAAGCCCCATTCTATAATTCAATCTTATACTATGCGAGTTTTATGAAAAAGTCAGTTTTAATATCATTGGTTCTTATTGTTTTGGGAGCAGGGATGGTGGCGTATGCAAAATGTGCGGCATCCTCTTCTGATTCGGTGCCTGTTAAAGTAGAGCAGCGTTTGCGGGAAAAAGCACAGGCAGGAAAGGCTTATTGTGATAAGAACGGGTGTAATACAAATTATTGCTTTCTGGTAGATTTCAGTATTCATTCTGGTAAAAGGCGTTTCTTTGTATGGGATTTCAAAGGAGATTCCGTGAAGTATGCCAGTCTCTGTGCTCATGGATATGGGAAAAATAGCACTGTGTCCAAGCCTGTATTCAGCAATGTGGAAGGTAGTTATTGCTCTTCTTTGGGGAAATACAAGGTGGGTATCCGGTCGTATAGCAAGTGGGGAATCAATATTCATTATAAATTACATGGATTGGAAGCGACGAATGATAATGCTTTCAAGCGGTATATCGTGTTGCATTCTTATACTCCGTTGCCGGAAACAGAGGTGTATCCTTTGCATCTTCCGTTAGGAATCAGTCAAGGGTGTCCTGTAATATCCGATGAAGTGATGAGGAAAGTTGACGGGTTGCTCAAAGCGGAAAAGAAACCAGTCCTGCTATGGGTCTATGACTAAGAAATGCTATTTATTTGAGATAAATAGAGGTAATCTCCTCTTTTTTGTTACCTTTGCAAGGTTAAAAATTATATGATATGAAATACGTAAAAATACTATTTGCAATTGCACTTGTGTTTACCATGTGCTCTGCTTTTTCCTTGAAAAAAGACCACTCTAAACCGGTTTATGCTTTTGGAATTTCTGCCTCATTTACGGATACAGTAGTCTATTTCACGGACATTCAGATATTAGATAGTGCGAAGGTTAGCAAGGAAGGCTTCTTGTCTCACCGTGAGTTGTATAGTTATCAGTTGAAGAATTATCTGGAGGATAACCAGTTGCAACAGAATAGTACATGTATGATTTACTTCTCGGAAAACAAGAAGAAATTAGAAAAAGAAGCAACGAAGATTCTGAATAAATACAAGAAAAATAATAGAATGACGGTGTCGCGGATTGATTCTGATAAATTCCACTTTACGAAACCGGAAGAATAATAAGCAATAGTTAAATTGTTAATATAATAAGAGATGCAGCTTTGCATCTCTTATTTTTTTATCTTTGCCTCGTAATAAACTTGAAATCTAATGAAAAAGATAAAAATATTCTCCTTGTTTGTGTGTTTGGCTATGCTGGTAATCGCTTGTCATAATGACGATGATGAAAGAGGAGTCCAGATGCGTACAGTTCTTGTTTATATAGCAGGTGACAATTCTCTTCGCAGCTTTGCTACAGAGGATTTGGCGGAAATGACAGAGGGAATGCAGTCTGTAGATGATAACTCTTATAACCTACTCGTATACATTGATACCGGATCAAGTCCTAAACTAATTCGATTGAAGAAGGATAAAAAGAAGAATGTCGTACAGGAGGTAATCGCTACGTATGAAGGACGAAACTCTGTAGATGTCTCTAAGATGAAGGAGGTTATCAACACGGCATTTTCTGAATATCCGGCACAGAGTTATGGGTTGGTTTTGTGGTCTCATGGAGAAGGATGGTTGGCAAAATCGCAGAATAAAACCCGTTGGTGGGGACAGGATGGTGGTTCAAATTACATGGATATTTCCGAGTTAAAAGATGTTCTGCGTAATGCGCCTCATTTGAGTTTTCTTCTTTTCGATGCATGCTTTATGCAATCTGTTGAGGTGGTCAATGAATTGAAGGAACATGCGGATTACATAATAGGCTCTCCGACAGAGATACCCGCACCGGGTGCTCCATATCAGAAAGTAGTTCCGGCTATGTTTGCCAATAATGCATCGGCTACGGACATAGCAAAGGCATATTTTGAATTTTATGCAGATGAAAATCTTTATACTGGCAAATTGCCATATAATTGGGGCTTAGGTGATCCCTGGACGGCAGGAGTCTCTGTTTCTGTAGTGAACACTTCCATGTTGGAACAACTGGCTAAAAGCAGTAGTGAGATTATTCCGAAATATATTAAGGGCAGACAAGCGATAGCCACATCGGGCATACTCTGTTATGATTGTCGGTCCAGTAAGTATTATTATGATTTTGATGGATTAATACGTTCTTTAGGTAGTGAGACTAGCGAATATGAGGCTTGGAAAGCTGCTTATGATGCTGCTGTGGTTTATTGGAAGACTACTCCTAATAATTACTCCAGTTATGGCGGTAGTTTCTCGATGAATGGCTCTGCAGGACTTTCTACTTATATATTTCGTCAGTCGTATGAAGAGGAGATAAATCCTTTTTATCGTCAGTCGATACAATGGTACTCCGCTGCCGGATGGGATGAGACAGGCTGGTGATAATTACCATTTCAATATTCTTTAGAAGATAGGATTCTAACTTTTTGTGAAGATAGTGTGAAGAATAAGCAATCCTTATATAAGTGGTTATATGAGACGTATGAGAACGATTTGTTTTCATACGGCATTGCTTTTGGCATTAGTAAAGAACTTTTAGAAGATGCCATTCACGATGTTTTTTTGCATTTATATGAGCGTGAGCACAAACTTTGGGAAAGTCAGAATATGAAGTTCTATCTGTTGAACTGTTTGAAGAACCGGATTCGGACCATTAAGAAAAAAGAAATGAATACCGAATTTCTGGAAGAAGGTTCTGATAACTATAGTTTCCTTATTGAAGTGAACGGCTTTGAACTCATAGATGAAGAAAAAGAAAGAGCCGCTATGCAAAAACAGCTGAAAAAGATGCTGGATAGCCTTACAGACCGGCAACGGGAGGCTGTATATCTTCGTTATACCCAAGGACTTAGCTATGAGGAAATCGGGAAATTGATGGGAATACAACCTAAAGCAGCACAGAAATTAGTGTATCGGGCTATCGAACAAATGCGTAAAATTCAGCCTCAAATTATTTATTTTTTCCTTTTCGGTTATTTTCTTTAATTTTCGTGGGGGTATTTTTGTTCTTTGCGTGTTTTTAAAGTGAAACCGTAAAAAGAACGAGTATGCATTCAGATCGAATACCCGAATCGACAAAACAATGGCTACAAAATGAAGACTTCATATTGTGGTGTCTGGCTCCTACCCAGGAATCGGAAGAATGGTGGGTTAATTATCAAAAAGAGCATCCCGAAGATCAAGCATCCCTACAGGAGGCCCGCAAAATCATGTTATCTGCCCGGCTGAATCCGGTTCAGCGCTTACCCGAAGAATCAGAAAGATTGTGGGCACGTATAGAGACAAGCATGGAGCGTCGTGATAAGAGACATCGTTTTATCTTATTTACCCGTTATGCTGCCGCCTGTGTACTAATATTAGGTATTGTTTCTTTCTGGTTGATTCATTCTTTTCAGACGTCCGGAACTGCTGATGATCTGCTTGTCAATGTGAAAGCAGATACTCTGTATCAGAAAGTAATGCTGATAAGAGATGATGCGGAAGCGATTCAGATAGAGAATAATGCCGTCATTACTTATGATAGCAATATTACTATTCAATCCGATGGTAAGGAAACAGAGATAATCAAAGAGGGAGCGGCTCAACCCGGAAAACAAAATACACTGATAGTTCCTTATGGTAGCCATTCATCCATTGTATTGGCAGATGGATCGAAAGTATGGATTAATTCCGGAAGTAAATTACGTTTCCCTTCCTCTTTTGGTCCGGGCGAACGCAGGATAAAAGTAGAAGGAGAGATTTATATAGAAGTTGCCAAAGATACTTCCCGGCCTTTTTATGTAGAGACCCCCCAACTGACAGTTAATGTATTGGGAACAAAGTTTAATGTGTCTGCCTATGCTGATGATGCATTGCAATCCGTGGTGTTGGTAGAAGGAAAAGTAAATGTAAAAGCAAACTCCAATGAAGATTTTGTCCTTTTGCCTAATCAGCGTTTTAAGTTGAGTGATGGGATATCCGGCATCGACGAAGTTAATGCTTACGATTATATTTCATGGAAAGATGGCGTACTTCAGTTCCGGGGTGAGACAATGAAAGATATTATCCAACGGCTAAGTCGCTACTATAATGTATCTATCACATGTACGCCGGAAGTTGCGCAAAAGTGTACAATGGGAAAACTTATCTTATTTGATGATATAGAACAAGTCATGAAAACCTTCTCGTTGCTGTACGATGTCCAGTGTACAATTGAAGCGGGAAGTATAAAAATCGAGTAATAACCCTAAAAATTTAATGCCTATGAATAAACCACAGAAATGAAGCCTTTGTAAAAAAGAAGTTCGGAAGAGAGGCAACTCTTCCGAACCCGTGAGATTTAAATTTTTCAATTACTTATGAAAAACCTAAAAATTGATACGCAAAAATATGGAAAATTCCTATTACAATCATGCAAATAGGGCATATTTTCTTTGTAAATCATATCTGTTTGTGAAATTTTTTGTTATTTTTCTATTTATAGCGAATGTAACTCTCGCTAATGGAAATGGAACGAGCGAACTCTATGATATAAAGAAAGGGACTCTACTGGAATATTTTAAAGATATAGAGAAAGAAACAGGCTACGTTTTCATCTATTCGAAAGATATCCGGCCTAGTTTAAATCAAGTTGTCAGTGTAGATCTATCCAGGAAGAAGACAATCACAGAAAAATTGTCAGCCTTGTTTGAAAAGACAAATCTGGTATATGAAATAAATGGAAAACAGATTGTTGTAAAGAGAAAAACGGCAGTGAAAAAGAATCTTTCTTCACAGCCACAGGAGCCTCGGAGAATAACCGGTACTATTACCGATACAAAAGGAGAACCGATTATCGGTGCCAATATCAAGGAAGTCGGTACATTTAACGGCATAATTTCCGATATAAATGGGCGCTTTGCCTTATCTGTAAATCCGAATGCAGTTTTGGAAATCAGTTATATCGGTTATGTCACGACGACAGTACCTGTAAAAGACAATAAAGTGCTTTCTATTGAAATAGAAGAAGCCGAGCAAAGTCTGGAGGAAGTCGTTGTTGTCGGCTACGGAAAGCAGAAGAAAGAAAGTGTGACAGCATCTATCGCTTCTATTTCGAGGAAAGAACTGGTACAGACACAACAATCCAATATTAGTAACATGCTGGTAGGACGAATGCCGGGATTGATTGCTTTTCAAAGAAGTGGTGCTCCCGGCGAAGACGCTTCCAGTCTGTTAATCAGAGGTGTCAGTACATTTACAGACAACACGGCTCCTTTAATAATGATCGATGGCATCGAACGAACTAATTTTGACGGCATAGATCCGAATGAAGTTGAATCATTGAATATACTTAAAGATGCTTCGGCAACAGCGATCTATGGAGTAAAGGGAGCTAACGGCGTAGTATTAATTACTACCCGTAAAGGGGAAAGAGGGCGTCCCCGGTTGAGCTATTCGGGTAATTTTGCTTTGCAGCAATCTACCCAGCTCCCCAGTTATCTGAATAGTGCGGATTATGCAACTTTATACAATGAAGCTTTAGAAAATGACTCCCGGGTTTCGGGTTCTACCTACCAACCGAAATTCACGGATAAAGATATTGAATTGTACAGAAATGGCTTTGATCCGATTTTGCATCCGAACACTAACTGGATAGACGATTTTCTTAGAAAGTTTTCTACCCGCACTCAACATAACATCAACCTTTCGGGTGGTACAGAACGTGTGAAATACTTTATATCGGGAAGTTATTTCGATCAGACCGGTATCTATAAACATACCAAGATAGATTCGGATCATGATGTAAATCCCCGTAACACCCGTTATAACTTCAGAACTAATTTCGATTTTCAGATAACGCGGGACTTTTCGGCAACTGTTCAAATGGCCGCCCAGATAGGCAGAGTGATTACTCCGGGCTCCGGTAACAGTGGAATCTGGCAAGCTATTTCTTTTGCCAATCCCTTGAGCTCTCCGGGATTGGTGGACAATAAAATTGTCCGCATACAGGATGGATTGGGAAGCGTCAATCCCTGGCAAACCTTATTAAGCAACGGTTATCAGAAAGATAATAGAAATAACATCAATACAACATTACGTCTGAATTATGATTTATCATCTTTGCTGACCAAAGGTTTGTCCGTACACGGGAGTATCGCGTATGATAGCTATTATTACAGCCGTAAGAAATATTCGAAAACCTTTCCTTATTATCTTGCGCGCCGTGATGCGGAAGATCCGGATTACATCTATCTGATCCCCCAATCAGAAGAGAGTATCTGGTCTGTAAGTACCGGATGGGATAAGAACCGGAAAGTATATATGGAGTTTGGAATTGATTATAATAGAACTTTCGGGCTTCATAAAACGACAGCACTTATTCTGTATAATCAGAGTAAATATTATTCCCCCTCCCTTCAATATTATGTACCTAATGCTTATCAGGGATTGGTAGGACGATTGACCTATGAATATGCCTCCCGTTATTTGGCAGAATTCAATATGGGATACAACGGAACCGAGAATTTTGCCAAAGGCAAACGGTTCGGATTTTTTCCTGCTGTTTCATTAGGTTGGGTCATCAGTGAAGAAAAGTTTTTTCCGAAAAACAATATCGTTAAATATCTAAAGGTGAGAGGGTCCTACGGAGAGGTAGGAAACGATCAGATAGGTGGTGATCGATTTTTGTATCTGCCGTCTTCTTATGGAGCAGCGAGCGATTCGGGTGTGAACAAGTATAATTTCGGTTTGGCTTCCAATCCGTATACTTCACTGATGATTGTTGAAAATAAAATCGGTAATCCTGATTTGACTTGGGAAAAGGCGAAAAAGATGAATGTCGGTGTAGATATTAATCTGTTCAATAATTGTCTGACTGCTTCATTTGATATATTCAAAGAAAAACGGAATAACATATTAGCCAACAGATCAACATCCCCCATGATTATAGGTGCTAATCTTCCTGCATATAATTTTGGAGAAATGGAAAATCGCGGTTGGGAAATGGACCTTAATTTTAGACATCATATACAAGATTTCCATTATTGGGCACGCTTCAATTATTCATTTGCGAGGAATGAAATCATCTACATGGATGAAGTGCAGAAGAGATATGATTATCAGATGACTACCGGAAGAAGAAAGAATCAGTTTTTCGGACTGATTTTTGACGGATACTATAACTCGTGGGAAGAAATCAATGCATTAGACCGTCCTAAAAGTTCATGGAGCGGGAATCAGTTGCAACCGGGAGACGTCAAGTATATAGACGTCAACCAGGATGGAGTGATTGATGATTACGACATGGTCCCGATAGGATACACCCCCGTACCGGAGATTATTTACGGTTTCTCATTCGGAGCGCAATATAAAGGATTTGATTTCTCCATCTTATTTCAGGGAGCCGACAATGTATCCATTAAATATTTCGGACGGTCGATGTGGCCTTTCGCGAAAGGAGAAGAGAGTGCGAAATCTCTGATAAAAGAACGTTGGACACAGGAACGGTATGAGGCAGGAGAAAAGATCACCTTTCCCCGTTTGTCTCTGAATCCCAACGGAGAAACCGATCACAACTATCGTCCTTCTACTCTTTGGATACGGGATGCCAGTTATTTGCGATTGAAAAACCTCGAAGTAGGATATACATTTACCGGAGGTTTTGTCAAACGGCTTAACCTGAATAGTGTAAGATTATATTTCAACGGTTCCAATTTATTCACGTGGACAGATGTGGTAGATCTGGACCCGGAAGCACCTTCGAGAAGTGGAAATGTTGAAATCAATACATATCCGTTGCAGAAAGTATATAATATTGGTCTTAATATAAATTTTTGATAATCATGAAAAGAATAACATATATATGTGCAATACTTCTGTCGTCTGTATTGATGTTTTCGTGTAGTGACTATCTGGAAGCTCCGCCCTCTGTCGATTTGGATGAAGACGGTGTCTTTGCCGACAGGACTTTGACAGAACAATACATAACAGGCATCTATGCAGAAGGTATGCCGCTGGGGTTCTCGATGGGAAGTAGCGGGATCGACCGTAAACTGTGTGCAACCTCAACCCTGGCAGGAGCGTGTGATGAAGCCGAACAAGGTGCAAACTGGGGGAAGGGCAATGCCTCGTGGAACGTGGACAATCATAACAACAGCAGCATAGACTGGGATGAAGACCCCCGTCACAACACCCGTTGGCAGACATTACGAAAATGCAATATCGTGCTTGAACGTATTGACGAAGTGCCCGATGATCCGGGAGACGTTGATTTTAAGAAACGTTCCAGAGGCGAAGCCTATTTTATGCGGGCTTTGGTCTTCTGGGAAGGAGTATATAGATATGGTGGACTGCCTATAATATACCGTAGAATAAATCCGTCGGAAGATGGTAAACTACCCCGTAATACATTTTCCGATTGTGTAGACTCCATTCTTGTCGATTGTGACCGGGCTGCCTCCATATTACCGGATTATTATACGAATTCGATATTGGTGGGACGGGCAAACAGGATAGCCGCCTTAGCTCTCAAATCCAGAGTACTCCTGTATGCGGCGAGTCCTTTGTTCAATACCGACGATCCGTACCTTCCTTTAAGTGGAAATAATGACCTGATAGGATATGGAAACTATAGTAAAGAACGCTGGAATGAAGCTGCTAAAGCAGCCAAGGCAGCCATTACCGCTGTTGAATCTTCTGGCTATTATGACTTGTACGATGAGGGAACACCTGAAACAAATTACGAACATGTGTGGACTGCTCCCGATAACAAAGAAATAATTCTGGCCAACAAGAAATACCGGAATTTCACAACAAGCAGTCATCCCATAACAAGCAATATACCGGCATGGGCGGGAAGTAGTTGGAGCGACGGCGGTCTTTTTACAACCTTCAATTTCGTGCGTTTCTATGAGAAAAAAGACGGGAACCAACAAACATGGAATATGGATGGTGGCGATGATCTGCTTGAAAAGTACGACGAACTGGACCCTCGTTTTGCGCAAACCATTGCAGCACATGGAGCTAACTGGAATACAGAGATTGGAATTCTTAATTTTCTGCCCGGTGGAGCTCACAATGTAGCCAATGATAAAACGAAACACCTGGTTCGCAAATGGGTACCTCGCGTACTAAGAGCAACGGCTCCGCGCAACTCCACTAATATGGACTGGATTGTCTTCCGGGTAGCCGAACTCTATCTGAATTATGCAGAAGCTTTGAATGAATATTATGAAACTCCCCCGAAAGAAGCATTCGATGCAGTCCTGAAAGTTCGTGAACGCTCCGGAATGCCGGGCTTTCCTTCCACTTTGAATAAAGAGCAGTTCAGGGAGAAACTGCGAAGAGAACGAGCCGTGGAACTGGCTTATGAAGATCATCGTTTCTGGGATATACGACGTTGGCTGATAGCCGATGATGAAGGTGTTATGAAAGGTGCCATGTATGGATTGCAGCTCTCCGCTGTTACAGGAGCACCGGGTAAAGTACATTACAAACCTTATGTCTTTGAAAACAGATTATGGAGTGACCGTTCTTATTTACATCCTATCAAGCAGACCGAAATAGATAAAGGGTATATGCTTCAGAATCCGGGATGGTAAATATGTTCAATTAACTAAAAATAAAAGGTATGACAATAATAAACAGTATATACAAAGGGAAGCGTTATGCTATACTTTTGACTACTATTCTCACTTTTTATGCTCCCGTTTTGTTTGCTCAACACATAGCCGACTCTGCACTTGTAGAAGTCGCCAATGGGCAACAACCGGAATGGAGGCGAACAAGTGCCATTTCTTCCATACGTGGGGAAGATTTGATGAAAACTACTTCCGCAAGCTTGGGAAATAGTCTGCAAGGACAGCTTCCCGGACTAACATTGTTGCAACAAAGCGGAGAGCCCGGCTATGATTTCTCTATCGCGAATCTCTACCTCCGGGGACGTACTTCCTATGCAAGCGGACAAAAAATGCTGGTATATGTCGACGGTTTCGAAGCCCCGATTGAAAGTCTGTCCACTGCGGAAATCGAGTCTGTAACATTATTGAAAGACGCTTCGGCTCTGGCTTTATATGGTATGCGTGGTGCAAATGGTGTTTTATTGGTGACAACCAAGAAAGGATGCGTTTCCGCTCCGCAAGTCAGTATCCGTTTACAAACGGGAATACAACAACCGTTGGGCGTTCCCGATCCTATCAATGCGTATGATTATACCACCTTATACAATCAGGCGCGTGTGAATGACGGATTGCCTCGTTTATACACTCCAGAGGAATTGAATGCCTATCAGAACAACACCGATCCTTACTTTTACCCCAATGTAAACTGGAAAAAGGCCATTTTGAATAATACAGCTCCTTTGAGTATGGCTGATTTAAGTTTTAAAGGAGGAGGAGATGTGGTGCAATACTATGTAATGATGAATCTTTTGCAGAACATCGGTTTCTACAAAGACACCGATAAAAAACGCCGGGAAAACTCGAATGCCTATTATGCGAGCTTTAATTTCAGGTCTAATTTGAATATCCAGATAAGCAAACACCTGTCTACCGGACTCAATTTTAGCGGGAGTGTAGGTAATCGCTCTATTCCCGGAGGCAGCAGTTCTGCCAACGGACTTTTGGGAGCGATATGGAGAACAGCTCCGAATGCATTTCCGGTGTACAACCCCGACGGATCGTATGGAGGAAATGCCGCTTTTACCAACCCGGTCGGTAATATCGTCAGCAGAGGGCTTTATAAAGAAAACAGCCGGACTTTCCAACTGATTTTTATGCCTAAATACGACCTGGAGAAACTGACAAAGGGATTAAGTGTCAGTGCCGGTATTGCCTACAACAACTATATGGCGGATTCATCTATAAAGAATCAGAATTATGCCCGTTATTCTCTTTCCAAAGGAGCAGGGGGAGAGGTGCTATATACACCCTACGGCGCTGATTCTCCTTTGGAATCCGATGAAGGATTCCGTACTGACTGGAGCCGTCTGAACTTTAAGGCACAGTTGGATTATGATCGCGTTTTCAAGCAACATCAACTCACTGCCAGCATCTTTTTCCTGTCTGATTTATATCAGAAATATGGAAGTCGTGATGACATTAAATACTTGAATTATGCAGGGCGGGTAACTTACTCTTATAATCAAAAATACATAGGAGAATTTGCAGCTTCATATACAGGTTGTGATGATTATGCTCCTGGAAAAAGATATGGATTCTTTCCCGCTTTCTCCGCCGGATGGATACTGTCGAAAGAAAACTTCATGAAAAATATCAACTGGGTTGAATATTTGAAACTAAGAGCATCTATCGGACTGGTTGGAAACAATCAGAATGAGAACGGACGTTATCTGTTCGACCAGACTTATAGCAGTAACGGCTCCTATTTTTTAGGTACAGGGTCGTCATCAACAGGCGGGTTTCGGGCAGATATGATTGCCAATCCCGATATTAGTTGGGAGAAGGAACGTGTATTCAATATCGGATTGGATGCAGTTTTACTGAAAGGGCTGTCGGTAGAATTCGATTATTTCCATAAAGAAAGATATGATATCCTGTCACAGCCGTATTCCACTATTCCCGGATTTGTTGGAGCCTCTTATGGCGACATATTGCCTTATATGAATGTAGGTAAAGTAAAGAATCAAGGTTTCGAGGGTACGATCAGGTACGAAAGCAGTCTTAAAAATAACTTCAACTATTACGTTGAAACATCGGCGTGGTATGCAAAGAATGAAATTGTCGATATGGCGGAAGAAGTGAAACTCTACGATTATCAATATCGTAAAGGACGTTCCGTGAATACTCCTTTTGTACTTGTTGCTGACGGACTGTATCAGGAGAGTGATTTCGATTCGAATGGAAGTCTGAAGTCACATTTACCGGTACCGCAGTTTGGAGAAGTAAACCCCGGTGATATAAAATATATCGATAAAAATGGTGATGGAGTAGTCGATTCCAATGACTCCTATCCTGTGGGATATTCTAATATTCCGGAGTGGAATTATGCTTTGAAAATAGGCTTTGAATGGAAAGGGATAGACGTTGAGGCTTTATTTCATGGCGTTGCCAATAGAGACATCTATTTGAGCGGGCCGTTGGCTTATTCCTTTACCGACAATGGCTCTGCTTCAAAACTGGCTCTCGACAGCTGGACACCGGAGAATCCCAATGCTTCTTATCCCCGTTTGTCTACCCGGACATTTGAAAACAATTACCGGATATCTACATATTGGAAAAGAAACGGAAACTACTTCAGAATGAAGAATATCCGGATTGGATATACCTTCCCCCAGTCAATAGCAAGAGCGATAAAATTGTCCAGATTGTATGTGTATGCTAATGCGAGCAATCTTTTCACCGTGAGTCATCTTGACGGATTGGCCGACCCGGAAAGCAGTTCTTTGATTACATATCCGTTGACACGTTCCTACAACCTGGGAATAAAAATTGATTTTTAATAGGTAAGAACAAAAATATAATAATTATGAAATACCCAATAGGTTTATCTATCATATTGAATGCTCTTGCTGCTATCAGCATATTGTCCGGATGCAGTGATTATCTGGACAGAGAGTATGATTCGTTTATCGACAACGAGATGACCTTTACTTCCTATGAACGTACAAGCAAATTTCTAGTCAATGCTTATCGGTATCTGCCTGATGGTTTCAACCGTATCGGTTCCGAAGCTATGTTGGATGCCGCTACCGATGATGCCGAACATGCTAATGCCTCCTGCAACATCCAGCACTTCAACACCGGAGCCTGGAATTCAAGGTCCAATCCGGATGATTTGTGGAATAAGTATTACGCAGGAATTCGCATAGCGAATGAATTTATAGAAAATGTAGACAGAGTGAATCTGGATAAATACAGACTCGATCCGGATAATCAGAATGAATATCAGAACCGTCTGAATGACTTGAAAACATGGAAATATGAGGCCCGTTTTTTAAGAGCGTTTTTCCATTTCGAGCTGGTGAAACGTTTCGGACCTGTACCTGTGATTACTTCTACACTATCCGTCAATGCGGATTATTCGGAGACTCCACGCCCGTCTATGGACGATTGCATCTCATTCATCTCCAGCGAATGTGATAAGGTAGCCGAAGTGCTCGATTTAACTCCGGGACGAGGAATCGATTCGGATTTGGGACGTGCAACGAAGGGAGCCGCATTGGCTTTGAAAAGCAGAGTTTTATTGTATGCGGCCAGTCCCTTGTATCTGGACTGGCAGAATTTTTCGGAAAGCGATCTTCCTTCCGATATGGAGAAATGGAAAGCTGCGGCACAGGCTGCGAAAGACGTAATTGATCTGGACATATATTCGTTGTATGGCAGTTATGCCACTTTATTCAAGAATAACTTTCAGAATTCCGAGTTTATTCTGATGCGTCGTTATGGAAACAATTCCGACTTTGAAAAATACAACTTTCCTGTCAGTTATGGTGGGGTAGGCGGCATCAATCCTTCGTTGAATCTGGTAGACTCTTATGAAATGAAAGATGGCAGCTATTTTAGTTGGGAGAATGAGGAAAATGCCGTTCGTCCGCAATTCTACCGGGATGACAGGTTGAATGCTACCATTCTGCTGAATGATTCCGTTTGGAAAAGCACGGCGGTAGAGAATTGGGACGGTGGAAAAGACGGTCTGGGCGTTACCAATGCAACCAAAACCGGATTCTATCTGAAAAAATACCTCAATGAAGATGTGAATATCCAAACCGGCGGAGGAAGTCAGGGACATATCTGGCCGTTGTTTCGTTTAGCGGAGATTTACCTGAATTATGCGGAAGCCTTGAACGAATACGATCCCGAAAATGCGGATATAGCAGAATACGTCAATCGAGTGCGCAGCCGTGCCGGACAACCGAATCTGCCTTCCGGATTGACGCAGGACGAAATGCGTGAGCGTATCCGGCGTGAACGTCGTGTCGAACTGGCATTTGAGGAGCATCGTTCGTGGGATGTAAGACGGTGGAAGATTGCGCAAGAAACACTCGGAGGAGATTTGCTAGGTCTTGAAATCACCCGTAAGAATCAGGCTCGAAGAGCTGTTACCCGGAATTCCGTAATACCGGCTAACGAAGTTCCGGAAGGATGGCATTATTACGATGGAGACGAATTCAATGATTTGGTCATAAACAACTCATATTGGGGACAGTATGGAAGCGACACTCCGGTAGGAAACTCCCAGTATGGACAACCCACCGGAAATATCCAGACTTATCGTAAAAAACAGATTACGATTGAGAAAGGGAGTGGCGGATTGAGCTTTGCCCGGATAGCAGCCACCAAGGACGACAATCCACCGGCTCCGACATTAAGCACTGCCAGTACGAGAGAAGGATGGTGGTCGGGAGCTTTGTCCAGCCGGGATACCGACAAATATGGTTATCAGGGGAAATATTACCCTCTGCATTCCCGCATTGAGATTCGTGCAAAAATACCTTATATATATGGTATATGGATGGGACCGTGGTGTCGTCATTATGCAGGAGCCAGTGTTGCGGAACTTGACATCGAAGAGTTTTTCGTCAAGGAATTTGAGAATACGGCTTCACCCCGCCGGCTTAGCCAGGCTTTACATTTGCATGATAATAAAACAGGCAATCTGGGAATCAACGTGAATGGGTACGGACGACATACAGTGCTTGATTTTGATCCGGGAGCAGACTTCCATACGTATGGCGTTCAGGTAGATCCGGACCCGGTTTCTCCGGATAAGCATGCTATCATCAGCTACCTGTTGGATGGTAAAGTAACCAATACATTCAAGACGATTGACTATGATGACAGATATAATACATTTATAACCAAAGCAATAGCGGAGGGAAGAGAAAAGCGAACCTGGGACATTGCGATAACCGGACAAATCGGAGGAAAGAATGAAAATGGTATCGGCTATCCCGAAGACAGGAATGCCAATTTGAGAAACGTTTCGATGGATGTAGATTGGGTACGTGTATTTACCCGGGATGAAACAGAACCAGAGATTCCTGAAAAGCCGGAATATCCCGTCGAGAAGTTTGATTATTCCCGTGCTGTGGTAGAAAAGAGAGTGTTTGATTCTAAAATGTATTGGTATCCCATACCTGAAAGTGAGATTCTGCAGTTGAAGAACTGGAAACAGAATCCGGGTTGGTAAATCATTAAAAAGAAATATCATGTTGAAAATAAAGATTCTAATAATCATATTTTGCTGTATCGGGGTGGTGAAAGCCCAAACCGTTATTCCTCCTTCATCAGAAACCCCTCCCGGATGGATTTATTACGATGGAGACGAGTTTAACGGAGATGTGATTGACTCCCGGTATTGGGGAATATATGGTTCCCCAAAAGTGGGGCGACCCACCTATAATCAGGAAAATAAAGCCATGCTTCAGACATATCGTCCGGAGCAGGTCTTTATCGAAACCCTTCCTACAGGAGAGAAGATTTGTCGAATTCGCTCATTCAAAAGTAAAGATGCGCCCAGTCCCGTTCATCCCAGTGTGAAGAGTAAGACCGGATGGTGGTCGGGAGCGCTGTCCAGCAGAGATTCCGATACGGAGAAATATTATCCTCTTTTCTGCCGCATAGAGATCAAAGCCAAAGTCCCATATCTATATGGGCTTTGGAATGCACTTTGGTTGAGGCATTATAAAGGAGCTGGAGTAGCCGAAATAGATATACTGGAGTTTTTTACCAAAGCTTTCGGGGAAAATCCTTATCCGGCCAAAGCGAATCAAACCTTGCATTTGTTCAATTCGGAAACGCAAAAGTTGGGAATCAATCTACCCAAAGGTCAGATACGATATACTGAAATCGGAGACGATAAGCCGGGAGATAATTTCCATGTATATGCGGTTCAGATAGATCCCGATCCTGTTGATAACAATCATGCCATCATTACGTTTCTGATAGATAATAAAGTCAATTACCAGATACATACCCGTACACAGTTGGGGGATGCATATACTGATTTTATCACTAAGGCTCGTAAAGAGGATCGGCTGGACAGAGTTTGGGATATTGCTATCACCGGGCAGGTAGGAGCATTTGACAAGTTGGATGTCGGCTATCCTGCGGAGGAATTGCAGCAATTTGATTTCGATATTGATTGGATAAGAGTTTATGTTCGCGATCCGCATACCCGGATCGTCGGAAATAGTAAACTACCTCATACTCCGGAAGCGGATTCATTTGTTAAAGATTTGCTCTCACGGATGACTGTGGAAGAGAAGATCGGCCAGTTATCCCAATACGTAGGCCGTACCCTTTTAACCGGTCCTGAATCAGAATATTTGAGCGATTCATTGATAGCACGCGGACTTGTAGGTTCTGTTTTGAATATATCCGGTGCAAAGACATTGCGTGATTTGCAGGAAAAGAATATGCGTCATTCCCGGATAAAGATACCGATTCTTTTTGGGATGGACGTGATTCATGGATATAAGACAATCTTTCCGACTCCTTTGGCGGAATCGTGTAGTTGGGATTTAGCAGCGATCGAACGAGCTGCCAAGATTGCTGCGATTGAATCCTCGGCAGCCGGACTACATTGGACGTTCGCTCCTATGGTCGACATCGCAAGAGACGCCCGTTGGGGCAGGGTAGTGGAAGGAGCAGGAGAAGACACCTACCTGGGAAGTGAAATAGCCAAAGCAAGAGTGAATGGTTTTCAGTGGAATCTTTGGGAGAATAATTCAGTATTGGCATGTGCAAAGCATTGGGTAGCTTACGGACTTCCCCAGGCGGGAAGAGATTATGCTCCGGTGGATATGTCGGAACGGACTTTGTTTGATACTTATCTACCTCCTTTTAAGGCTTGCATTGATGCGGGAGTACTTACTTTTATGAGTGCTTTCAATGATATAAATGGTATTCCTGCGTCCGCACATCCGTTCCTGCTCAAAGACTTATTGAGAGGGCAATGGAATTTCAATGGTTTTGTGGTAAGCGATTGGGAAGCAGTGAAGCAGCTGGTGGCGCAGGGAGTGGCGGAAGACGATAAAGACGCTACCCGTCTGGCTTTCAATTCCGGCATCGACATGGATATGACAGATGGGCTCTATAATAAATACATGAAAGAACTGATAGAAGCCGGTAAAATCAGTATGGAAGATGTCGACAATTCCGTCAGTCGGATTCTGCATATCAAATATGCTTTGGGACTGTTTGTTGATCCATATAAATTCTGTAATGAAGAATACGAATCGCAGACAATCATGAAAAAAGAATTTCTGGATGCAGCACTGGACATGGCTCATAAATCGGCTGTCCTGCTGAAGAATGACAATCATACATTACCGCTGGCAAAAAATGTCCGTTCCATTGCCGTGGTAGGTCCGCTGGCCGATAATCAGACCGAACTGCTGGGCTCGTGGAGAGCAAGAGGGGAAGATCGCCATGTGACGACTGTATTGCAGGGCATAAAGAACAAAATCGGCGGTAACAAAACGAAAGTTGGATATGCCCGTGGTTGCGATTTTGACGGAGAAGATAAGTCAGGATTCAAAGAAGCAGTGAAATTGGCTTCCAAAAGTGATATGGTGATTGCCGTTGTCGGTGAAAAAGCTTTGATGAGTGGCGAATCGAGAAGCCGTGCCCAACTGGATTTGCCGGGTGTGCAGGAAGAATTGATAAAAGAACTGGTTGCCACAGGGAAACCCGTTGTCGTCGTATTGATGAATGGGCGTCCGCTGTCTATCGAATGGGTGGACAAGAACGTATCGGCCATTCTCGAAACCTGGTTTTTAGGTACTTCTGCAGGAACCGCTATTGCTGATATACTGTTCGGTGATTATAATCCTTCCGGAAGATTGACCATTTCTTTTCCACGGGTAGAGGGACAAGTACCGATTTACTATAACTATAAGAAATCCGGACGTCCGGGAGATATGCTCCATTCCTCAACCACCCGGCATATCGATGTTCCGAATGCTCCGCTCTATCCTTTTGGTTACGGTTTGAGTTATACCACATTCAGTTATTCAGCTCCGCAGAGCACCCAAAAAGAATATACGCGACAGGAGACCATCTCCGTTTCGGTGACAGTAACCAATACCGGAGACAGAGATGGCGAAGAGACTGTGCAACTGTATGTGAATGATAAAGTTGCTTCTGTTGTGCGTCCGGTAAAGGAGTTGAAGGCATTCAAGAAAATATTCCTGAAAGCGGGGGAGTCAAAGACCGTTCAGTTTGACATTTCTCCTTTAGCTTTAGGCTTTTATGATGCTGCCATGAACTATGTGGTAGAACCCGGTGAATTTGAAATTATGACCGGCTGCAACAGTAATGATTTACAAACCATATCGGTCAAACTAATAAATTAGAAGGAGGAACCGTTCTATGAGAAATTGGATAATTGTATTTTTTGTCATCTTTGCCGCTCGGCTTTCTGCACATGACGGTGACAGTATAAAGATCACACACGGTCCTTACCTGTGTGATATGAGTACCGACGGCGTGACAGTGGTATGGACTACAAACAAACCTGCTCTTTCGTGGGTGGAAGTGGCGCCTGCCGGTGAAGATCATTTCTATGGGAAGGAACGTCCGCGATATTACGATACGGAGTCCGGACGTAAGCGGGCCAATGATACAATCCACCGTGTACGCATCAAACATTTGGAACCCGGCAGGGAATACAGATACCGGATTTTTTCGAGAGAAGTTGTCTCCTGGCCTTCGAGTGACTGGGTAACTTATGGATTGATTGCTGCTTCAAATGTATACAAGCAAGAACCTTTCAGATTCAGAACTTTCGACGACCGGAAGAAAGAAATTTCCTTTCTGGTATTAAATGATATTCACGGGCGGAGTGACTATATGAAGTCTCTGTGTCGGGAAGTAGATTTCAAATCTCTTGATTTCGTTTTGCTTAATGGAGATATGTCGTCATGGGTAGAGGGGCAGGAGCAGATATGTAAAGATTATATTGATGCTTGTGTCGAATTGTTTGCGTCCGAAGTGCCTATTGTTTTCAATCGGGGAAACCATGAAACACGTGGAGTTTATTCCGATGCGTTGATAAAGTATTTTCCTACGTCTACCGGAACTTTTTATTATCGTTTCAACATAGGTAAGGTTTGTTTTCTTGTTCTTGATTCCGGTGAAGATAAGCCGGATTCGGATTTGGAGTATGCCGGTATTGCCGACTATGACAATTACCGAGAAGAAGAAACCCTATGGTTGCGGAGTGTGGTGGAAGAAAACGATTTTAAGCAATCATCCCTTCGGATCGCATTCCTGCACATCCCGCCGACGATAGGCAACTGGCATGGAAACTATCATTTGCAGCAAACCTTGTTGCCCGTTTTAAATACGGCTGGAATTGATCTGATGTTATCCGGACACACTCATAAATATTATTTCCGTGAATCAGAACCCGATAAAGCCAACTTTCCCATCCTTGTCAATGATAATAACAGCTATCTGCTTTGTAAGATAAAAGATGGAAAAATGGTGATTGATGTGGTAGGAGCGAATGGAAAAGACAAGAAGCAACATCAGTTTGATGTAAAATTTTAGTCAAATACCATTAGATTCCAATAGTATAGTTATTTATAATTTAATGTAATCATGAAGATGAAAACTATAATAAAATTATTATTTGTATTTTCGTTGCCATTTATTTTCTGTCGTTGTGCCGACGACGGGATACACTATGAACGGGAAATCAATGTTCCCGAAGGTATCTATCTGACGGGGAGTGCGTCCCAATTCTCGGTAGAGGCAATCAATGGTAAAATGAATGTGATAAAAGAGGGCACTTTGGTCGCATTGAACACATGGCTGACATCCAGCGGAGATTTTTATATCTCTTTAGTCGGACCGGATGGGCAACCCGTTTATTATGGGCAGGGAGCGCTTTTGCAAAACGACAACAGTGAGGTGCCAACTTATTCTTTGGCTCCTGGAACCGGCGGTTTCAGAGTAATGGAAGATGGATTGTATCAGCTAATTGTGAATCCTTTATTGAAACAGGTTAATATTGTTCCATTCAATTTCCGTTTGACGAGTAAATTCGAACTGACAGAAGACGGTGAAAACGAACTCTTTCTTCAAAAACCGTCTTACGACCATATTAACCATGTGGCTACCTGGGTGTCCAGTGGCGAGTTAGAAGTGATATTACCGGCAGAGTTTTCGTTTAATTATACCGATAATACGTCTTTTGATGTGAAGGAAACAGATACGGAGAAATATACATTCTCTTCTATGTACACCGGAACGGGAGGAAGTATAAAAATGAATGTTTTAACTGAAGAATATGCCGAACTAACCAACCAGTCGCAAGTGCAGCTCAATCTTAAAAACAAAGGTGAGTATAAAGTAACGCTTCAATATGAAGTCTTGACAGGAAAATTCTTTGCGAAGATGACGGGCAATGAGATCATAGAACCCGAACCGGAGGGGTATCCAGAGAAACTATATATGATTGGAGATGAATTTGGAAACTGGAATTGGAATTCGACAAATGTGGTAGAGATGGCCCCTGTGGGACAGCTTGGCAATGGTGCATTCTGGACTATCAAGTATTTCAATGCTGGTCAGGGAATTAAATGGGCATCGGAAAAATCTGATGCGGAAAGTTTTGCCTCTTTGGGTACAAATGTCAATTATGTTGTAGGCAGTAACGGAAGAGCGACGGTAGAAACAAGCGGCCTGTATTTGGTATATGTAGATATGAACCGTAATCTTATAACTTTTGAGAAACCTGCCGTTTATGGAATAGGTGAGTGTTTTGACGGACAGGAAGTATCGTTCGATCTTTCCGGGCAGAATTTCTCTGCTGTCACTACAACATAAGGCAATCTTCAGATGTATGCAACTTCCGACTATAACAATAGAGACTGGAACACTATGGAATTCAACATCTATAATGGACAAATCTATTATCGTGGTGTAGGTGCTACACTGGAACCGGTTCCTGTTGCTTCTAATATACCAATAGAACTTGATTTCTCTCAAGATAAAGGTAAAATAGCTGTGACTTTTGCCTCTCCAAGTGATGTCCCCTCAACAGCGAAGGCTATTTATATGGTTGGCGATGAATTTGGAAACATGAATTGGGGCTCGGATGGGGTTATCTCATTAGATAAGGTTTGGAACAGTGCCGACCGATGGATACATATTAATTATTTCAATGCCGGAACTAAACTTCGTTTCTCTACATCCAAGATATTTGGTGATGGAGAGTTTACCGGACTGACTAATAATGTGGGCTTCGAAATCTCTGACGAAGGACTGGTGGTTATCCCCCAAAGTGGTACTTATATCATTTTCGTTGATTTAGGTTCGAAGACCATCTCCATCCAAAAGCCTGTAATCTATGGGTATGGAACGGCAGCCGGAGGAAACAACGAAAAGATCTTGCCTTTTACGGAAAGTAGCGACGGGAAAACATTCTCTGTTACTTTACCTAATGGAGGACGTTTCAGAATACATCCTTATATTCCTGCTTTTGATAATCTTAATCCTTCATTTGGTGCTTGGAAACGCGAATATGCTGTTAATCCGGAGACTCTTGAAATCTATTTGCGTAAAGAGGGCATGGATGAACCGAACAAAGATTATGTATGGGCTGCCAACACTATAATAACTCTTGATTTCAGGGCAGCGAAAGGAACGATAGTAGTTCCTTAGCCCGGTCTGCTCCAAGAAAAATTGTAGCTGATTATATTTTTATATCACTTTTACCCTCACACCCTCACACCTTCGTTCAATCCCTTTATTCATCGTGGTTGCAAGGTGTGAGGGAACGTGTGGCAGTAGGGTGAGGGTAAAAAGTTACCCTCACCCTATTTAATTTTAGTTTTACTTTTAATTTGTTGATTTATAGTGAAATACACTTCTGCTTGGATGTAAATAACTAATCTCATATCTCACTATTTTGATCCTTTTTCTATCATATAAATGCCGAAAGTGTGTCATTAGTATCTGCTTTTGAAGTACCGTCTCTTATTCTATATTCTTTCATCAATTATAGGTTAATACCTAATGATCTTTCTGTAAACTCTTAATGCTTCTTATGGGCTCACTATAGTAGATAGACTTGTTTACAGTAGTGAGCTTGTTTGTCTACATTTGATAGCTTATTTGTTCACATTGGTGAGCCCTTACTAATCACTAAGCGAGAATGCATACTATTCTCGAACATTTCCGTTCTGCACTCTGTAATCTGAAAAAAGGAGGTATTGACCTAAGTTTAAATAAATGGGTTGAGCTGGTAAGTCTTCGTACAACAGATTTTTCCCTTACAGGCATCTTCTTGCTTTTTCCTTTTTCGCCTTTACACGCCCGCGTGTGATATAATAATGTGTATCCCTCTTATTGTTTCCGCGCACAATTTCCCTATACATAAAAAATATGTTCTCCAACATCGTTATGCGTCAGCACTTTAGCAAATGTATTCAAAAATAATTAGAAAAA
>ENA-OROQ01000490-OROQ01000490.1-human-gut-metagenome-genome-assembly--contig:-NODE-490-length-42797-cov-4.31367_pt1 | contig 42797 bp, 47 predicted proteins | sample MGYA00242136_ERZ509062 | MGnify/ENA primary metagenome ERZ509062 (study PRJEB26280, sample SAMEA2338735) | human gut metagenome | biome: human gut; feature: human-associated habitat; material: faeces...
GTTTGAGCCGAAGGGCATCGACTGTTGCGAATGCCTCTCATTGTCATGCGGGGGCTGTTGGTTGACCTTAGGGGTTACCTGAGAGTGGTTCTCATTTGCATCTATCTGTAGCTGTGGGCTACCCTGTGGTGCCCTGTGGCCATCCGATGGCATTCGCTAGCTGGCTAGCATTCTTTATATAGCGAAAGTTGCACCCTTGCTAGCTTGCTAGCCTTCGTTTCTGGCGGTGTTAGGGTAGGTAGGGCACCTTAGGGTTTCTCCTAGTAAACTTTCTATTTGAAATTTGGCAATTTCTCTTGACTTTTTAATTTCTGCTGTGCTATAGTTTGAGCCATGGACAGAGAGAAAGACACAAATAAAAATCTTGTGATTCTCTCTTGACAATCCCGAAAGGCTGTGATAAGATACAGACACTGGATAAACAAACGGCTAGCAGGAGCTAGCACCACTTAAAGGAGTACACCATGATTGTTCGATCCTCTCACATCATCACCCTGCCCTCTGGCAATCTCGCTCGTGACTTCCGATGGGAGTCCCTCGGATACGGTCGAGTCCGTGTCCAGTACAATTACACGGACCGCCGTCGTGCTCACCAGACGGCCCGCAAGTTCACGGTGGAATTCCTGAACGGTAAGGTCGAAACCATTCAGGCCCGTAGCGCCAATGGTGGCCGGGTCGAATTCTTCAAGACCTCTAGCATCATCAATGAGCTCCTTGAGATGCTCGCCGAATTCAATGAGGTTGTGCAGGGTGTTGCGTCCTACCGCTCCGAACCCGCTAAGGTTGAGGCCCCGGTCGAACAGGACATCGTCTCTGAGGATGACACCACTACCGATCTTAAGGACACCGTCGAGCTCTTGAGGGGTGTTGTGATGATTAACATGATCATCACCCTTGTAACCCTCGGGATTGTGTGGTACAATCTCTAACGAGTCCTAAGGGAGGGGCTTCGACCTCTCCCGAGGGGATCCCCTGAATCAACTAAGCAACGGAGTAACAAAAATGAACTTCAATGAATTCCTCGCCCACGCCAAAAAGGTCAACGGGGTGCCTCTCGACACCCTCGCCAAGGAAGTCGGAGCCCGTATGGTGCTGTATCCTGAATCCGGACTTAAGGTCATCGAGAAGGCTCTCGCCCCTATCGAAAGCCCTGAGGTCATCCGTTGGGACTTACTCAGCACCTGCCTCAATGAGGGCGATGCTCTTGGCATGGCCGTGGTCATCGCGACCTCGCCGTGGTGTCTCAAGCTCCTCGGGAAACTCGATGAGGTCAAGGATGATGCAGATAAAGGCTTCTGCCTCGCCGTGCTCAATGGTCTTGACATTGATGACAAGTTCAGGGAGTATTTTGACTTTGAAGAATACTGGCACAATAACGGGGGTGAAACTATCACCACGAGTTACGGGGTGTACATGGTAGACACGAAAGGGCTTGCATACTGGCTCAAAGAGCTTGCCGCATACTAAACCATAAGGGGCTAGAGGGTGCCCATAGTAGCCCTCTAGCCTCCACAACACGGAGACTTGAAGATGAATGCACAGGTTAAAAAGATGATGGACGCATGTCCGTCTTACATGATTGCAGAATGGGCACTACCCGCCCTCATCAATGGGGATTACACGGGTATCCTTGATCCGGAGGATCCCGATAGTTGTGGTGAGGCGTCTCTCGTCTCCCAGTTTGCGGAAACGGTGGTTGACGGGCGTGCTATAATTGTCGACGAAGAAGAGGACGGAACGATTAACCCGATCTTCTGCAAAGACGAGATAACTGGAACATTCGCAGAGTGCGTCCGTATCTGGCTCGCCTAGTAACCCTAAGGGGTGCCCATCGGTGCCCCAGCAACCTAGCGGTTGCTAGCTCGCTAGCAAAAGGAACCCCCATCATGAAAATGATCTTTCTGCCCACAAGTTCCAACAAGAAAACGGGCGATATCATGCAGTCTTACAGCTCTCGTAGCACCTGCCCCAAATCCTGTGTCTTTAAGAACAACGGATGTTATGCCGAAGGCTGTCACACTAAGATGGTGTGGGATCGCTGTGAAGACAAAAACGATGCTCGCTATGTTATCAATGGCGAACACCTGAAAATTGGCCTCCTCGAAGGTGTCTTTAGCAAGCTCCGTAAGAACCCGACTCGTGACTCTATCCTGTTCCGTCACAATGTGGCAGGAGACATTGCAATCGAGGGCACAAGCCTAATTGATGTCAACAGAGTAGACACCATCGCAGGAGCCATTGAAGGGGCTAACAAGGTAGTAGGAGAGATCATCAAGGGTTACACCTTTACTCACTGCATGATTGACCTAAACGCATCGAACATCATCCATGATGCGGCCCATAAGGGCTTTCTTATCAATGCCTCGTGTGAGACTGTAGAGGAGGTCAAGCATGCTAAAGCCTTAGGTATAAACGCAGTCATTGCCTCTGTTGACCCTAAGGAAACCGAAAAGGAGCTTAAGGCTGTGGGCTTGTATGGTGCACAGTGTCCTGCTCAAGTCAAGGAAGGCATGGACTGCAATCATTGTCAACTCTGTGCTAAGAATCGCAAGGTTGTAATTATCTTTGGTATCCATGGTGCCCACAAGGGCAAAGCTCGAAAGGCTATCCAGATTCATAGGGCAAAGGCTAGTAACCTAGCAAATCTCAAGTAACAGCTAGATCTCTAGCAACCACGACAAACAACTAAAGGAATGCCCCTAGGAAAGCAATAGAAAGCCCTAGGGGCGTCAAAAGGCTAGCAAGCTAGCAAAGGATATCTCATGTATACTCGCACCACCACCGTCATCGAACGCTCTGATGTAGCCTCTGTTCTTTTCTACCGCTGGAAGGACGGGACGTATATAGTAACATTCGTAGCTAATCATCCTAGCACCGACTGCGAACCGATCTACACTTTTTCGGGTATGTATCAAGGAAGTGAGGAAGTCGTAGGCAGGATCTGCAAGTACACTAAAGGCGGAGCTATGATTCTTGTCGGTGTGGCATCCATGCACGGCAGTGTTATGAATGCGATTCTGTCCATGTGGAATAACCATATTAAGGAGATTGAAAAGAATGCTTAATCTTAAAGAATACCTGATTGTATTCATTGGAATTGCAATCATTCTTGGACTTTTCCCCGCATTAGTAATGTTTTGCAATCTTGTCGGAATCTATTATTAACTACATAAACTTTCATTTTGGAAGGCATTAAATATGGATGAAAATAAAAAGACACCTGCAGAGGGAACTCCTGAGGAGGCCGTGCATTATCACGGTGCGGTGGAACCTATTGAACTCATGCAATCTATCCTAACGCCTGAGGAATTCAAAGGATTCCTAAAGGGAAATGCTATCAAGTATGCCTTCAGGGCAGGCAGGAAAGCGGGCGAATCTGCGGAGAAAGACAAAACCAAATTTCTTGTCTATTCTCAGTGGCTCCACAACTACCAACATGGTGGAAAGATCAAATAAGATAGACTAACGCTTAGTGTACCCTTAAGGAGCTTCCAATTAGTGTACGCTAGTAGAGAGAGTAGAGAGATACCTAAGGTTAACCAACAGTGTTAACCTAGGTATTCTTACATTAACACCTATAACAATTATCTTTATATAACCTTATAAAGACTTACTAAAGACTTACTAAAGGTATCCCCTATGTCTTACTATGAAAACATGGATAAGTTCTCTATTGATGAGAACTCCTACGATGACTTGTGTCTTACCTATGGGAAACATAGGGTAGACCGCGAAGTAGCCTTAGAACTTGAAAGCAAAGATAACGCATTTAACGCTTTCATGTCTAAGAGAAATAAGGCCATTGCAGACAATAACCTCACCAACATTGGTACTGCTAAAATTCTTTTGTCTGAATCTATTCCTGCTATGGCTAAGGGCTTGCAGGACTGGTTCGATAAAGTCAATAACGGCAAGAGCGGTAGAAAGCATACTGCGGCTACTCTTATCAACACCCTGAAGGCAGATGAAATTGCCTTTATCGTGTCTAAAACTATCCTGTCTAATTCCATGTCTCGTGTCGGCCTTACCCATCTTTCGATGAAAGTAGGCGAAGCCATTGAGGACGAAGTAAGGTTTAACGCTGTCCTTTCCTCTATGTCTCCTAGGGAAGTCCAATCGTTTAAGGCGGGTATGGACAAGCGTATTGCCTTTCAGTTTAAAAAGAGATACGCCATTCAGAAGGAGAAGTATTTGGCAGAGGAAGGCCGGCTCAAGCTGTGGGACAAGTGGGGTAGCACTGAGAAATGTATTGTCGGTATGAAAATGGTTGAACTGTTCGCAGTCCATACTAAGCTCATTCATATCGTCAAAAACTTCGTTAATGGGAACATTCAGTATTCCGTTGAACTTGACGATGAGATTGCTACGTACATTGAACATCAAGACACCTACCTCGCAGATCTCATGATGGAACACCGCCCCATGGTTATCCCTCCGAAGCCCTGGACTAATCCGTTTGATGGCGGTTACTACATCAACCTCAAGAAACCCCTACAGCTTGTCCGTATGTCTGCTAGAGATTGTGATGCTCTGTATTCTGATGTTGGCATGCCGAACGTTTACAAGGCTGTAAATGCTATTCAGAACACTGCGTGGCATATCAACTCTAAGGTGCTTGAAGTAGCTAACGCCGTATGCTCTTGGGAACACATCCCTGAGGCTCTAGAGATGCCTACGGAGAATCCCGCGGAGCCTCCTGTGCGTCCTATTGAGGCAGATACTGACGAAGCCGTACAACGCGAGTGGAGGCAGGCTATGACGCACTACTATCAGGATGACAATAAGCGTAAGGCCAAGAGGATCCTAGTCAACTGCATCCTCAAGCTTGCCAACGACTTTAAGGATGATGAAGCGATTTATTTCCCGCATAACCTTGATTTCCGTGGGCGTGTCTATCCTGTGACTCTGATTCACCCTCAAGGCAATGACTTTATGAAATCAATGCTTGAGTTCTCCGAAGGTGTTGAATTAGGTAAGGATGGTCATACGTGGCTTGCCTTTCAAGGTGCCAACATGTGGGGTCTTGATAAAAAGCCCTTTGAAGAGCGTATTGCTTGGGTCTATACCAACTCCGACATGATTGTGAGCATTGCAGAGAAACCTCTGGATAATCTGCAATGGACTGAGGCGGATAGCCCTTGGGAATTCCTTGCATTCTGTTTCGAGTGGAACGAGTACCTCAAAATCGGGGAATCCTTCAAGTCTAGGCTTGCTGTAGCCTTTGACGGCTCCTGCTCTGGCTTGCAACACTTCTCTGCTATGCTTCGCGACTCTGTTGGTGGGGAAGCCGTCAACCTCAAGCCTGATGATCATGTACATGATATTTACGGCATCGTTGCGGAGAAGGTAAGGGAGATCCTTAAGAGGGACCTGCAGGAAGGCACAGGGGACACTATGGAAACCCTTGAGGATGGCTCTAGCTACCTTAAGAAAGGCACCAAGAGCCTTGCCAAGGAATGGCTCGATCATGGGGTTTCCCGTAGTGTCACCAAGCGTCCTACGATGACTCTTTGCTATGGTGCTAGTAAGTTCGGTTTTGCAGACCAGATCCTTGAGGATACCATTTATCCTGCTCTTGCTCATAAGCCTTTGTCTTTCTCAAAACCCTCCCAGTCTGCTCGTTATATGGCAGGTCTTATCTGGGATTCCCTGAAGGGTGTCGTGGTCAAGGCTGTTGAGGCCATGGAATGGCTTCAGACTGCCTCGGGACTCCTTGCAAAGGACAAGAACATTGAAGGTAAAAATCTCCCTACTACTTGGATTACCCCTGCAGGTTTCCCTGTAAAGCAGAAGTACCCCAAGATGAAGATTAAGCGTCTCAAGTCTGTCCTTTCTGGGTCTATCAAGATTTTTGACACAACCTCTGGCGAATCTGAGGATGTTCAAGAGGGTGCGTTCTTCCGTCCTAACCTTATGGAACCTACAGGAGAGATTGACAGCCGAAAGCAGAAGCAGGGTATTGCACCTAACTTCGTTCACAGCATGGACGCTTCTCACTTGATGCTTACTGTCTGTGCATGTGTTGACAAGGGTGTTAATGCTTTTGCCATGATTCACGACTCCTATGGTGTACCCGCAGGCCATGGCTCTGTCATGTTTACAACTGTTCGAGAAGTCTTTGTAAGTACCTACACGGAGAACGATGTTTTGCAGGATCTCCATGATCATATTTGCAACCTCCTGTCTCCTAAGATGCTCAAGGATCTCCCTGAAGTGCCTACTAAGGGTGACCTCGACCTTGAATGTGCTAAAGAGTCTATGTACGCATTTAGTTAGTACACTATAACTAAACCCAATTAATGTACGCTAGTAGAGAGAAGAGCCTTAGGGTTCTCCTCTCTACTTTCATATCTAAGCTAACAAAATCAATTGTGTACGCTAGTAGAGAGAAGGGTCTCTCAAGAAGGGATTGACATCCCAAGTACACACAAAGGAAACACATACTATGAACGATATTCGACTCACCACCCCCAAGGGCTATGCACAGTATCCGTACCTTAAGGATCCTGACACCAAGTTCAACCCTGACGGTGACTACAAGGTAAACCTTGCTATGGACGATAACGAAGCCACTGACAAGCTGATCGCAAAGCTTCAGGAAACGCTTGAAGATTTCTATGACAACGATGAGGAAGTTGCTAAGGCTGTTGCCAAGGGCCGCAAGGTTATCATGTCTGACATCTACGAGAATGACGAAGAAGGTCGTATTGTCTTGAAGTTCAAGCAGAAGGCCAAGATCACCAAGAAGAACGGTGAAAAGATTAACATCAAGCTCCCGCAGTTTGACTCCCGTGGCAAGCCCATGGAAGCGGCTAACATTGGTCGTGACTCTGTCATCAAGGTTAACTTTTCTGTTCGTCCGTACTACCTCCCGACTACCAAGACTTGCGGCCTCTCGCTCCGCCCTGTGGCCATTCAGGTGATTCAGCTTAATGAATTCTCTGGTGGTGGTACTGCAGAATCCTATGGTTTCGGTGATGAAGGGGAAGGTTATGAGGCTCCCTCTAAGGAACCATGGGAGGAACTTGATGACGATGAAAACCCGTCTGACTTCTAATCTCTAATTAAGGAACATAAAAATGACCAAGTACAAGCTTACTGAAAAGGCTATTGCTGAAAAGTTCGACATGCTTAGTGGTTTCACTATCAACATGATTAACCTCAGGGTCAATGAGGTTATTGAGGAAAGAGTAAATAACGGTGCCCTTATTCCTGTTCCTGATCGCATGATTGTTGAACTCTCTCGTATTCTTGTTATTTTCAAGGATCCTGATATGAATAAGCTGTTCAGTATCCTGAACTCCTACAAGTTCCAAGTCTATAGTGAGGATCTTGAAGAAGAAGAAGAGTTCCCCAAGGAACTCAAGAAGATCACTACGGGTGTCTGGTACGATGTCGAAGACATCATCAACGGGGAGTACGATATTGAGGACGCCCTTGGGGACGCCTATGATGTTATGGTTTGTGAAGAAAGTGCAGACAACATGGAATACAAGGATAACTTTACTGGCAGTCATCGCAAGTATCGAGTTGGGTATCTTGATAGTAACGGCGATGGTTGTTTCCTTTACTCTCACAGTGAGGAGTCCCCCCTTAAAAATTTTGTGCGTCTCATGTTTATCCCTGCAGAGACTGAGGAAGAATAACCAAAATGACAACCCGCAAGGCCGCCTACAGCTACAAGAGGCGGCATAATACGGGTACTTACAGGTCAGGTCTTGAGGAGGTCAATAGTGATCTTCTCAAGACCTTTTCAATTGAACCTAACTACGAGCAATATTATCTTGAGTATGTAGTACCCGAAAGCAAACACAAGTACACCCCTGATTTCGTCCTTCCTAATGGAATCATTGTTGAGACCAAAGGAGTATGGGACGCAGAGGATAGAAAGAAACACCTGCTCATTAAAGAGCAACATCCTAACCTAGACATTCGTTTTGTCTTTAGTAGGTCAGCTACTCCTATCTACAAGGGATCTAAGACTACCTACGCATCATTCTGTGACAAGAATGAGATCCCCTATGCAGACAAAAAGATCCCTGAGGAATGGCTAAAAGAGCCTGTAAGGAAAATCCCTAGGGGTGTCTTGTTTGATAAGAAGAAGAGTAAAAATGACCGTTAACTATAAGAAACCTTACATTGAGACTCACAAGAGTTTCATCAATTACAAGTCAAGACCTGAAACCAAATTCATTGTTGTTCACTGCTCTGCTACACAACCCAAAGATTCCTATGATTGGAAGACGATTGATCAGATGCACCGACAGCAAGGATGGCTCGGTATTGGCTATCACTTTGTCATTAAGACCGATGGCACTATTCAGGAGGGTAGATCCCTGAATGCCGTTGGTTCACATGTCAAAGGGCACAATAGCGATTCCGTAGGTATCTGCCTGATCGGTGGCATTGATCGTAACGGCAAGTCCGCTGACAATTTCACTAAGGAGCAGAAGGATTCCCTTAGAGTCCTTATTGATTACCTGAGAGGGGTATATAACGATGAGGTCACTGTATGTGGTCATCGAGATTTTGACGGAGTCCATAAGGACTGTCCCTGTTTTGATGTTAAGTCGTGGTACGGTAAGGGTGCTAAGTTCCTTAAATTTTCTAAGAAAGAAACCTTTCTAGAGAAGGCAGGTCTATCTAAGGTAGACTTTGAGGAATACAATGGTTGCATTGATGACGTACAAGAGGGCGATCTCGTCTATGTAGGCTATTAGTATACGCTAGTAGAGAGAAGCAACATGCTTAGATACGTTAAAGCCATTATCATTGGTGTTGCATTCTTTGTTGGTTTGTACCTAGGATCTTCCTATGAAGAGAACAAGTATAGGGAGATCCTAGTATCAACACAGAAAGAGTACATTGCAAAGATTGATGAGGTAACCAAAGGAAAAGATGCAACGATTAACTTACTTCTTAAAGACATGGCTACCACTGACGCTGTGCAATCTGCTCTTGATAAGCGGATTAGCAGGTTGCAGTACAACATCAACAGTGGAAACAAAGCCATCATGCAACATACCGACAGAGTTACTGCAGAGTCAGTCGTCGTATGTAGACAGCTACTGTCAGAAGGTGCAGAGCTACACGGAGAAGGTGTTAAGATACTCAGAGACACCAATAGGCGACTCGAAGCAATAATTAACTTACACGGCGTTCCCCCGAAATAGTCTTCTAAACTATCGGCATAAAACATCGGGAAGGAGCCAAGAGGTTTTAATATGGTTGAATTTATTACACTCAACCCGCATCTTCAAGAAATCATATCTAACATTAAAACTGAACTTGATTTACAAGATCAGTTGCTAGTGACAGATGAAGATGAAGATACAGGATGTCCTATAGAAAATCTATATAAAGCTTCTTTAGAAAAAGAGAAAGCTCTCTATACTTACTTAGGGGCTGAAATCTTTAATAACTATCTAGAGAATGAAATAGACTTCTATAAAAAATCTATTAAAGATACCAAACCTAATTAAGATAACTCTCCTTAGCTCAGTTGGATAGAGCACCTGCCTTCTAAGCAGGTGGTCACAGGTTCGAGTCCTGTAGGAGAGGCCAAATACGCCGTTTGATTGTACTCCTCTCATCATAAGAGAAGTGAGGAAGTCCTATGGCTCTTAGCAGGTCGGGTAGCTCCCGACTAGGATGTCTACCGAAATAGATCCGATGGGGCAACGGTTACCCCACAGAATTCAGGAAGTATGGCAGAGAGGCTTAATGCTCTGGTCTTGAAAACCAGTGGTCAGAAATGATCCGTAGGTTCGAATCCTACTACTTCCGCCAATATACCCTAGTGGTGAAATAGGTATACACAACTGACTTAAAATCAGTGGAGAAGCAAGGCTCGTGAGGGTTCAAGTCCCTCCTAGGGTACCACTTTTATTTTAAGAGGCTTATATGCAGACTCAAAAGGAACTTGATCGAATGGAATCTGATTGGGAAGCTCGTTGGGAGGACGAGTATCAGGAGTATCTTGAATCTCTTGATGAAGAAGACGAGGAAGATGACGACGATGAGGACGATGAAGAATGAATATTTGTACTGCTAAGTGTCTTGTCCATTATGAAAACCTGTGGACTTTCGAGTTGACTTATCCTCGATATATCCATAGTGAATTCATGACGCACAGAATGTTCTCGCGGAATGCTAGTAGCTCTCGTGCTATCCCTGTGAATAAGGTTATTGAACAGGTTGATAGCAAGCCTGTAGTCCCGACTAAGGTATACATGAATAAAGCGGGTATGGTAGGGGATGTAGAGGCTCCTATTGATGTAGCTACAGACTTCTATAATCTTTGGCTTGACGCGGCCCGTAACGCCGTGGAAACGGCAAAGTGTATGGAAAAGCTCGGTATTCATAAGCAACACATTAACCGAATCCTTGAACCCTTCCAGTTCATTAAGGTGATCGTTACTGCCACTGAGTGGTACAACTTCTTTGCCCTTAGGCTTGCACCTGATGCACAGCCTGAAATCCGACAGCTTGCAAGAGTCATCTATGATGAGATGGATCGTTACCGTAACAAGGAAGTAGGTGTTCTTGAGGTTAGCATTCCTCGTAAGGACTGCCCTGATATCTTTGCTCGCATGGGTGCAGATAAGGTGCATACTATCGTGTCCCTTCCGTACATCACTGATGAGGATATTAAGAAGATTGGTAAGGATAACTACCGTCAGCTTATGAAGATCTCTGCCGCACGATGTGCCCGAGTGAGCTATAATAATCATGATGGTTCTAATCCTGACCTTGAGAAGGATATGAAGCTGTACGATCGCCTCTATGATGGCAGGCATTTGTCTCCTATGGAGCATGCTTGCATTCAAGATCCTGATTACCGCAAGTATGCTAATCTGAACGGTTGGAAGAGCCTTCGGTATCTCGTAGAAAACTACCTGTTGTAAAAATGAAAGATTATCAAGAGAGTACGTTCCTTTATCATGAGTCTTGTCCTAAGTGTGGTTCCTCTGACGCCTGTGGAGTCTTTAGTGATGGCCATAGGTATTGTTATTCTTGTAATTCGTATTTTAGAGCTGATGGGAAAGTAATCCAACAAAAGGAGAGTGTTGTGTGTAAGGAATGTATTCCCCTTGATGATCTTGATGTGTCCTATCTTTCTGCAAGGAAGATCAATCAAGACACTTGTTCCAAGTTCAAGTACATGGTAGGAGACTACAAGGGTACTCCCTGTCAAGTAGCCAACTACTATGATGACAATGGTAACATCGTAGGTCAGAAGCTTAGGTTCCCTGACAAGTCCTTTGCTGTACTTGGTAAGATCACTAACCACCTCTTCGGTTCTCAGCTGTGGTCTTCTGGTAAGAAGATTGTGATTACTGAAGGTGAGATTGATTGTCTTACTGTGAGTCAGCTCCAGTCAAACAAATGGCCTGTTGTGAGTATCCCTAATGGTGCTCAAGCGGCTAAGAAGGCTATTGAAGCTAATCTAGAATATCTGGATAAGTTTGAAGAAGTCGTTCTTATGTTTGACATGGACGAACCTGGTCGTAAGGCTTGTGAAGAGTGTGCTAAGGTTCTCCCTGCAGGTAAAGCTTTCATTGCTAATCTTCCCTTGAAGGATCCTAATGAGTGCCTTCTTGAGGGTAAGGGCAGTGAGGTCATTCAGGCTATCTGGAATGCAAAGCCTTATAGACCTGATGGGATTGTTGCGGGTACAGACTTGTATGAGAAGTGTGTTACCGATATTGATGACCTGAAGGATTCCGTAGAATACCCTTGGGTTGCTCTTCAGAACAAAACTAAAGGAGCTAGACATGGTGAACTGTATGTCTTCACAAGTGGAAGTGGTATGGGAAAGTCCACAATACTCAGAGAACTCGAATACTACTTTGGTGTTCACAGGGGAGAACTATGCGGAATTGTTGCTCTTGAAGAATCTACTCGCAAAACTGGGATGGAACTCATGTCAATTCATCTTAGCAAGCGACTCATACTCAATCCTGAATGTGCAGATGAAGGTGAGCGAAGCCACGCTTTTTCGGAGACTATTGGGAACGGAAACTTCTTCCTGTACGACCACTTTGGGTCTCTTGATTCAGGTAATCTGCTTAGCAAACTCAGGTATATGATTGTGTCCCTAGGGTGCAAGCGTATCTTCCTTGACCATATCTCCATTGTGGTCTCTGGTATGGACACTGATGAGGATGGCGGTGAACGTAAGGCTATTGACAAACTCATGACTAATCTTCGTTCCCTTGTGGAAGAGACTGGGGCTACAATGTTCGTAGTATCTCACCTTAAGCGTCCTGAGAAGAAGGGACACGAAGAGGGGGCACAGGTATCCCTTAGTCAACTTAGAGGGTCTGGAGCTATTGCACAGCTCTCTGACATGGTGATTGGCCTTGAAAGAAACCAACAGGGTGACAATCCCAATGTGTTGACTCTCAGAGTCCTTAAGAACCGCTTCAGTGGTGACACTGGGGTGAGTGGCCACCTTTACTATGATCAGGACACTGGTAGGCTCTCTGATTATGAGGCAGACCCTGAATGTCCTTTTGAGGATGAAGAAAATGAGTTTTAAAGAGTTTATTTCCCCGCTTACTTTCTGGTATTACGACAAGGACATGTCTCTTGCGGATCGTGCCCTCTCATGCTTTTGGACACTCCTGTTGCTTCCTATTGCCCCTGTGCTTCTAGCCGCTGAGCATGAGCATTCTGCTGAGTACAGAGACCTAAGTTTTCTGGTATTCAAGATCTACATGATTGCCATGTGGGTGATCTCTATTACAGTAGCTTTCCTTTTGGTGTTCCTGTAGGATCTTTTAGCAAAGCTATTTAAGAAATAAGCAAAGCTATTTAAGAAATAAGCAAAGCTATTTAAGGAATAGAAAATGCTGACAATTAAAGACAAATATATTGTATTCGATATTGAAACTGATGGGTTGCTTGATACGACCAAGAGGTTTTGGTGTGGTTGGTTGTATGACTCCTACACTGATTTGTACACTGGTTACACTGATCTTGATGAGTTCTTCAATGCCCTGAATAAGTATGGTACTAGTGGGTACAGCATCGTTGGTCACAATATCTGCAAATTCGACATCCCTGCTCTTAAGAAGCTCAAGGGGGAGAGGTTTGCATTTGATGTTCGAGATGTCTGTATTGACACTCTTGTACTTGCTCGTTTGATCTATGCGAACATTAAGGACACTGACGTTGGTCTTATTCGTTCTGGTAGGCTCCCTAAGTCCCTCTATGGTTCCCACAGCTTGAAGGCTTATGGTTACCGTATGGGTGAACTGAAGGGCACCTATGGTGAACAAGAGGACGCATGGGACAAGTTCACTCCTGAAATGTATGAGTACAACAAACAGGACGTTGTGGTTACCCTTAAGTTGTTCCAGAAGCTGATTGCTAAGGGTTACCCTTTGAAGGCCATTCAGCTTGAGCATGACATTGCTTGGGTTATGGCTAAACAGGAGCGTAATGGGTTTGTCTTTGATAAAGATGCGGCAGTAAAGCTCTATGCTGAACTCTCTGCAAAGAGACAGGAGATTTATGAGAGCCTTGTCTCTGAGGTAGGCTCTTGGACTGTCTACAAGGGAGACAAGATCTACAAGCGAGATAACGCTAAGAAAGGAATTAAAGCAGGTGTCCCTTATCCTCAGTATGAGGAGGTTACCTTTAACCCTAACTCTCGTAGTCATATTGCTAAGGTGCTTATGGAAAGAGGTTGGGAGCCTACTGAGGTTACACCTACGGGTGCCCCTAAGGTTGATGAAGACACCCTTCAGTCTGCTATGGGTATCCCTTTGACACCTAAGATCCTTGAGTACCTGTTGATTAACAAGCGTATTGCACAGCTTGCTGAGGGTGACAACGCTTGGCTTAAGCTTATGAAGGAAGATGAAGATGGATACTACCGTATTCACGGTTCTGTTAATCCTAATGGTGCTGTTACTGGTCGTGCAACACATTCATATCCTAATGTTGCACAAGTTCCTGCAGGAAGGTCTCCATACGGTAAGGAGTGCAGGTCTCTGTTCACAGTTCCTAAAGGCTGGTTTGAGGCAGGCATCGACGCTTCTGGTTTGGAACTTCGGTGCTTTGGGTCTTTCCTGTTTCCTTTTGACAACGGTGCTTATATAAAGGAAATTCTTGAGGGTGACATTCACACCCATAATCAGAAGATGGCAGGACTTCCTACGAGAGACCAAGCGAAGACCATGATCTACTGCATGCTCTATGGTGGTGGTGACGGTAAGCTTGGGGCTGTCATTAATGGTACTGCTAAGGATGGTAAAGCCCTTAAGGAAAGATTCTTTAAGGCTGTCCCTGCATACAAGAAGCTCTGTAGTTCCATTGATAAGGCTCTTGTTGAGTCCTCTGAATGGATTGGTAACACTCAAAAAGTAAAATGGAAGAAACGTGTCCACCCTGATTGCCCTACTCTTAATATTTCTCACCATATTCTTGGGCTTGATCGCCGCCTTGTTTATGTGCGAAGCCCTCACTCGGCTCTGAACACTGTCCTGCAGTCTGCAGGTGCCCTTATTTGTAAGAAGTGGGTTTGTCTTGTTGAGGAGAATATGCGTAAAGCAGGCTACAAGCATGGTTGGGATGGAGACTTTGCCATGATGGCGTGGGTGCATGATGAGGTACAGGTTGCCTGCAGAACAAAAGAGATTGCAGAAGATTGTGTGCGAATTGCTCAGGAGTCTATGAGACAGACTCAGGAGTTCTTTAAGTTTAATTGTCAGTTGGATACTGAAGGTAAAATTGGAGATAACTGGTATTCATGTCACTGAGAGGTATTAATTGTCATTTTAATGGAGCTTCTAGCGAACTTTTTGTAGCTTACAAGGCTACTGAAAGGGGTTTTGTTGTCAGCTATCCTCTGTTCACTCAGAGCAAGTACGATCTGATTATTGACACAGGCAAGAAGCTCCTTAAGGTTCAAGTTAAGAAGGCTGTAAAGTCCTCTGCTAATGGTAATGAGTTTATTCAGATTAGGCTTGGTGGATGTGGTCATCCTGATTACAAGGAAGGGGACTACGACTATGTAGCTATGGTGTTCCATGATAAAGTCTGGATGCTTCCTTATAAGGATACTGAAGGTCATAAGTCAATGAGCTTCTCAATCTTCTCAGAAAGTGCTAAATCTAGTAAGTATCTTTCTGAACATACGTTTGAAATCTTTGCGGAGAAAATCAATGGATACGAATAAGAGAATCAAAATCATTTTCTGGTACGAACGAGATGAGGACGGGAATTACCTCAATGCCCGTCTGGAGACTCCTAATGGAGTCCGTGAGCTCTATGACACGACTACTGAAGAGGCTATCATTGAAGCACTTAAGGATGTCAACATTGAGCTTGAGACTGGTTACGACTGGGGTGATGACGAGGAGGACTACGAATAATGCACAAGTATCTTATGTTCCTTGGGTATATTGACGCTCATACCCCTAAGCTTCAGTCTGATTTCTGTCGATACAAAGCTAAGCTTGTAGCTGAGGCGGCATCTCGTGGTCACATTACGTGCTTCTGCTTTGGTAAGCCTACCAACAAGTGGCACCTGACTACTGAAGGTCTTGAGCTCTATAACTACCATAAGGATATCTACTATGGCCAAGCTATTGATTGACGGAGATATCCTTGCCTATAAGGCATCCTCTAGTGTCCAAAAGGACATCGACTGGGGTGATGGTCTTTGGACTTGTCATGCTTACCTTGAGGATGCCGTTGAGCAGTTTAGGAATCTTTTGGATAACATTTTGTTTGCCCTAAAGGAAACCACTCTTGAAGATTATTCTATTTCAGATATGATGTTTTTCTTCTCTGATGAGGATAATTTTAGAAAGCATTATCTTCCTGAATATAAGAGTAATAGAAGGAATTCCCGAAAGCCTACCTGTTATAAAGCCTTGGTTGAATGGGTTTATAATAACTCCGAATATATCGTAATTAAACCAATTAAATATCTTGAGGCTGATGATGTAATTGGTATTTATGCTACTACCTATAAAGACGCTATTATTGTGTCTATGGATAAGGATTTTAAGACTATTCCATCTAAATTCTTTGACTTTGGTAGAGGTGAATTTAAAGACATTACTGAGGATGAATCAAAGTATTGGCTCATGTATCAGACTCTCATTGGTGACACTACGGATGGCTATAAGGGATGTCCTACGTATGGCCCTGTAAAGGCTAAGAGGCTCCTTGATGCTACTCCTGTGGAGTCCTATTGGGATGCTGTGGTCAAGGCTTATGAGAAGCAGGGGCTTACTGAAGACGATGCTATTCTGCAATGTACGATGGCTAGGATTCTCCGTAAGGAGGACTTCCTTAGGTTCACTGAAGGTGAGATCCCTCCTCTGCACAACCCCAAAATGTACTCCTAATACAACAAGACAAATTTTAATTAGTATCCCCTAGTAGACTAAGGAACACATACACTATGGAACTTGATAACAATAACGTGGTTGATATTGATGAAGATTTCCCGTACATTCCTAAGGAGCTCCTTGAGAGAATCCAGAAGGACTTCGATATCCGTAAGATGATTTGGTACTCTGATGACCGTAATCTCCTTATGGGTATCCAACAGGTTATCTCTTATCTTGAAGATCATTATAATAAACAAACTAATTAATGGAGATAGCTAACTATGGGGGCTCTTTTTAAGAAGCCTAAGACTCCTGACATTAAGGTCAATGCTCCTGCTATTGAGAACCCTGTTCTTGAGCCTGAGGCACCTGAGCTTGGGGCTGAGGAATCTGAAGAACGCAAAAAGAATAAGGGAAAGAAAGCCTTAAGGATTGACTATGTTGGTTCTGCACGAGGGACTAATCCCCTCTAGTAAGGTCTATAAGATTTGTGTCTTAAAAGGTAAAGAAGACATCAAGATCTTAGATTATATTTTTGATAAGGGAATTGAGCTGATTAAATACAATCCTAATTCCCTTCCGTTTGTCTCTAAGTATTCTAATAAAGATATTGCCTATGATTTTCTAAAGCAGATTGTCTTTTCAGAAGATAATAGCGGTTATTGTGTACTTAGTTGTTATGATAAGGATATGGAACTCGTGGGTGCATCCCTAGTGTCTTGGGGGAGTCCTTGGTATGCACCTACGAGTATCCAAGTTATTAACGAAGAATGCACTGTAGCTTTTAAGCGAGGTGTTGGTTTAGCTAGAGCTTTGGCGTATGTCTTAGAAAAGACTGCGAAGGATAAAGGCTTTAAACTGGTAATGTTCTCTAATGCGAATCTCCCTAATAGAAAGATGTTGGAGAATACCTATGAGAAACACCTAGGTTATTCTTCATACAAAACATTTTATAAGGAAATTTAAATGGGATTCTCGATTAAGAAAGCCTTTAAGAAGGTGGCTAAGGTTGCTAGTTTTGGTGCTTACCGTGGTGGCTCTGGTGGTGGCGGTGCAGTTGAGGCACCCACTCCTGCTCCTGAACTTGAACTGACCAATCAGGAAGGTGAAGCTGAGCAGAAGGAAGAAACTGCCAAGATTAAGTATCGTAAGGGTAAGAAAGCCTTGAAGATCTCCAAGAACGATACCCCTGTTACTGGTGCAGGTCGTAACATTGTCTAACAAGGAGGGTTATGGTGGTTGGTAATCAATCATTGAATGATGGATGGGACGGTTGGAATGGCAACTAATACTGAACATACTGCAGGTAACATCCCTCTTGAGGGTGCTAAGGTTACCTATGACAAACTGACTACCGACCGAGACCCGTATACTCAGAGAGCAGAGAAGTGTGCGACCTACACGATTCCTATGCTTTTCCCTAAGGAATCTGATGATGGTGGTACGAACTACACTACCCCATATAACTCTGTAGGTGCTAGAGGTCTTAATAATCTTGCCTCTAAGCTTCTCTTAGCTCTTCTGCCTCCGAATCAGCCCTTCTTTAGACTTGGGCTTGACTCTGAATCAACCATCATGCTGAATGAATCTGGAGATACCCAGATGAAGGACAATATTGAGTATGGTCTTTCACTTATGGAACAGCAGATGGTCAAGTATATGGAGTCTCAATCTCTCAGACCTACTCTCTTTGAAGCAATCAAGCAGTTGGTCATTGCAGGTAATGCTCTCTTGTTTCTCCCTCCTGCTGAGGGTGGCATGAGATGCTATAGCCTTAGAGAGTATGTGGTACAGCGAGATGCTATTGGCAATGTCCTTCAGATTATTGCTAAGGACACTGTAGCTAGAGGCTCACTCCCTGATAACATTCAATCCTTGCTCCCTGAAACTGGTGACCAGTCTCTCAATGAGAAGGTGGATATTTATACGCATATCTACAGGGTTGCTGAAGGTGAAGGTTATCATTGGGAAACCTATCAGGAAATCGAAAGTGAGGTCATTGCAGGTTCTGAACAGCAGTACCCTGCAGGTAAGACTCCTTGGATTCCTTTGCGATTCACTAAGAAGGATGGTGAACATTATGGCCGATCCTTCGTTGAGGACTATTTGGGTGACTTGGTCTCTCTTGAGAACCTCTCTAAGGCAATTGTAGAGATGTCTATGGTTGCATCCAAGGTTCTCTATTTGGTTTCTCCCGCTTGTCAGACGAACATCAGAGCCTTGGCTAAGGCTGAGAATGGTGCCTTCGTTAGGGGACGACAGGAAGACGTGATTCCCATGCAGTTGAATAAGAGCATGGACATGTCTACTGTGTTGACTACGGCACAGCAGATTGAATCTCGCTTGTCTTACGCATTCCTTTTGAACTCTGCAGTTCAGAGCGGTGCGGCAGGTAGAGACAGAGTTACCGCAGAAGAGATTAGGTACGTCGCAGGTGAACTTGAGGACACCTTGGGTGGTGTCTATTCTCTCTTGTCTCAGGAGCTTCAGTATCCTCTTGTTGGCTGTGTCTTTAATCAGATGCAGTCTCAGGGTTTGCTTCCTGTGCTTGACGAGAGTATTGCTGAGATTGAACCCACGATTATTACGGGTGTTGACGCTCTTGGTAGAGGTCAGGATCTTAACAATCTTGCTCAGGCATTGCAGATTATGCAACAGTTCCCTGAATTCCTTCAGGCTCTTAACGTAGGTAACTTGGCTACTAGAATCTTTGCGGCGGCTCATATTGACGCTACTGGTCTTGTGAAGACCCCTGAAGAACTTCAGGCAGAACAGCAGGCCGCTATGGAACAGTATGCACAACAGCAGGGTATCGACGCTTCTGCACAGATTGCTACTGAGGAAGCTAAATCACAAATGGAATAATAAATAATGGAAGACAATTCTCAAGTTTATGATACGCCGTCTCTTCAGCAGGAAGCTGAGGCTAATGGCATTGAAATCATGGAATCTAGCACTGACCAGATTCAGTATGATGACAATGAAGGTGTTCCCCCTGTCGAAACTGAGGGGGAAGAGCCTTCCACTAATACCGAAGGCAATGCCGAAGAAGGTGACGAGTCTACTGCAGATAATAAGGAAGAAGGTGAGAAAGACCTTCAGGAAGAAGTAGACAAGCACAGTAAGGCAATTTCTTCGATTAAGGAAGACCTTAAGGGTAAGGGTGTCGACTTCAATAGTGCAGTCAAGGAATATGAGACCAAGGGTTCTCTTTCCGAAGAGACTATTGAAGCCCTCAATAAGGCAGGCTATCCGCCTGAAGTTATTGAAGCCTTTATTGAAGGTCGTGTTGCTATGGAGGAGCGTTTCACAAAGGCTATTTATGAGTCTGTTGGCGGTGAAAAGGAATACCGTAGCATTGTCAATTGGGCTTCTCAGAACCTTACTAAGAAGTCTATTGACGCCTTTAATCGAGCCATCGACAACAACAACATCAATGCAATCACTCTTATGCTTGAAGGTATGAAGGCTAAGATGGTTGCCAAGATGGGTACCGCCAAGAAGTCTATTCATGGTGGTGCATCAGCTCCTAAGGGTTCACCTAAGGGTTACAATAGCAAGGCTGACGTGATCAAGGCTATGTCTGATCCTCGTTACGGTCGTGATGCAGGGTATACCCGTATGGTTGAACAGCAGATGTGGGCAACTAATTTTTAATTTTATTTAACAACAATCTTTAATTTTAATAGGAAACTATAAACAATGGCCGCTCTTGATGCTGCTGGTATCTCTAATCCTGGTCAGAAGCTCTCTGCAGGTGAACGCGATGCTCTCTTTATGAAGGTCTTTTCAGGTGAAGTCCTGACTGCCTTCGCCCGTAACACCGTGATGATGTCCCGTCATCAGGTTCGAACGATTGACCATGGTAAGTCTGCTTCGTTCGCTGTTATGGGCCGTACCCGTGCTAAGTATCTTGCTCCGGGTAACTCTCTTGATGATCAGCGTAAGAAGTTTGAACACTCCGAAAAGGTCATCGCTATTGATGGTCTTCTTACTGCTGACTGCCTCATCACTGATATTGATGATGCTATGAACCACTATGACGTTCGAGTTGAATACTCACGTCAGCTTGGTGAAGCCCTCGCTCAGTCTGCTGACTGTGCTATTATTAATGAACTTGCTAACATGGCCGCTAAGGAGGCCGCTGAAGCCAAGGGAAATATTCCTGACAATGGTGGTGGTGCCGAGAAGGTTCAGGGTACTGGCAAGGCTTTCGAGTTTGAAACGGGTCTTGCTATCTCGCAGTCCGCTGATTACGGTAACAAGATCATTGAAGGTCTCCTTGCCGCTCGTGCCGCCTTTACGAAGAACTACGTTCCGATGGGTGACCGCTACTGCCTCCTGACGCCTGAAGGTTACTCTGCTCTTATTAAGGCTCTTATGCCCGACTCGGCTAACTATCAGGCTCTCTTCGATCCGAACTCTGGCAAGCTCCAGACGATTTGCGGTTTCGAAGTGATTGAAGTTCCGCACCTCCTCAACGATGGTGTTGATGGTAAGCATAAGCTCAATACGAAGTTTACTGTCGCTAAGCTTCAGGGTATTGTCTTCCATCGTTCCGCTGTTGGTACGGTGAAGCTTAAGGATCTTGCTATGGAACGTGCTCGCCGTGCTGAGTATCAGGCTGACCAGATCATTGCCAAGTACGCTATGGGTCACGGAGGTCTCCGTCCCGAAGCCGTTGGTGTCTTTGTTGAGAGGGCTCAGGTCTAATAATGACTCTTGACAGAATCCACGAGGCTTATAGCAATACGTTCTTCTGTCAGTTAAGCAAGTGGGGTAGTGCTCTCTCTTTTGAGGAGGCTAAGGCTCTTGGTCTCCCTATTGACGAACCTAAGGCTCGTGTTAATGGAGAGAAGGCTACCCCCACTAAGAGACCTGCTAGAAAGCCTAAAAACAATAACAATAAGGAAGAGTAATGATTATTACACCTAGTAATGAACTTGATGCTGTAAATGAAATCCTGTCGTCCGTAGGCTCAAGTCCTGTAAACTCACTTGAGGACGACCTTAATGTGGATGTATTGAATGCTAAACGCATCCTTAGTGCAGTTAGCACCGAAGTTCAATCTAGGGGTTATCGCTTCAATACTCTTAATAACGTTTATCTTACGCCCGATTCTGATACTGGGCTTGTACCGTTTGCCCATGATTATATCAGGGTGTTTTCTTCAGGTTACAAGCTAGTTAACAGATCGGGCTATTTTTTCGACCTTGAGACGGATACCAATGAGTTCCCTGAAGGTCTTACTGTTACGGAACTTGTTAAGAAGCTTCCATTCGAAGAGCTTCCTGTGGTCTTCCGTAAGTACATCACTGTGAAAGCCGCAAGAACCTTTCAGGTAAAGTACCTGACTAGTGCTGATATTGACGCTTCACTTCAGTATGAAGAAGCTACTGCTTATGCAGACATTGTAGACTATGATCTTATGTCTGGTGAGTACAATATCTACAGTGGCGACTCGTTTATCTCTCAACAGATTCAGAGGAGCTAAGGTATGCCTTTGGTTTCTCAAAGTGTGCCCTCATTCAAGGGCGGTGTCTCTCAACAGCCTGACATTATCAGATTCCCTGATCAGGTTACTGAGCTTATCAACGGTTTTCCTAATGAGGTTGAGGGGCTCCAAAAGAGACCTCCTACGATCCACGTTAAGCGTATCTCAGACAAAGTAGACACTAATAAGAAGAAGTACCACATCATCAACAGAGATGAGACAGAGCAGTACATCCTTCAGTTAGGTAGTGGTGAGTTCCAAGTGTTTGACCTTAAAGGTAACGCTAGATCTTGCTCTTTTGAAACTGATGAGGATAGGCAATACATTACTGCAGATAACCCAAAGGAATCCCTTAAGGCTGTTACTGTCGCTGACTACACCTTTGTCTTGAATACCGAGAAGGTTGTGGATGCTGTAAGTGGAACTTCACCTTCAGGTAAGTCCGACACTGCTCTTGTGTACATTAAGAATGCACAGTATGCTAAGACTTATGCTATCTACATTGAAGGCAAGTATATTTGTGGCGTGATTACTCCTGACGGTGGTGAAGCCAAACAGGCAGTTCAGACCACAACGGCATTTATTGCAAGAGCTCTTTATTCGCTAATGTCTACGGGTAAGAAGCCTGATGGTGGTAACCCTGACGTAGGGGGAACTTACGACGCTCTCCTTAATCAGATGGGCGGTAGAGCTTCTATGGGGTACTCTAGGTCAAGTGCTAGTGTTAGCAACTATACAATTGGTCTTGTTGGTGACTCTATTATTACCATTCAATCCAAATCTGGATGGACACCTCCTAATGTACTCGTTAAGGATGGCTTTGGTAATCAGAATGCAATCGCCTACATGGGCAAAGTAACGGCTGTGAATAAGCTCCCTCCGATTGCCCCTGAAGGTTACATTATGCAGATCTCTGGTGAAAAGAAATCAGAGGATGATGACTTCTACGTTAAGTGGGATGACCTTCATAAGGTTTGGAAGGAAACTATTGCACCCAGAATTCCCTATAAGATTGAACCTAAGAACATGCCTCATGCCATTGTCAGAGAGTCTGACGGTAGCTTTAAGCTTAAGAAGTTACCTTGGGTAGACCGAGGCTCTGGTAATGAAGACACTAATCCTGATCCGTCTTTTATTGGTCGGCGTATTAATGATATTTTCTTTTATAGAAACAGACTAGGCGTAATTGCGGATGAGTCTATCATTCTCAGTTCGACTAACGACTTCTTTAATTTCTGGTTTAAGTCCTCAGCCGCAATTGCTGACACAGACCCTATTGACGTTTCAGTGTCTTCTAACAAAGTAGCTACACTTACACATGCAGTCCCCTTTGCTAGAGAGCTTATGCTTTTCTCTAGAGAAGGTCAGTTCGTCTTGTCTAGTGATGGGGTCATGACCCCTAAGAGTGTTAAATGTGACCAAATCACTAACTTTGACTACAATCCTGTGGTTCAGCCTATCAGTGTCGGTCCAAGTATCTTCTTTGTCAACGACAGGGTTAACTATAGCTCTCTCATGAGATATTACTCATTGCAGGACGTAGCAGACCTTAAGGACGCTGAAGATGTCTCTGCACACGTGCCTACGTATATCCCTAGGGGTGTCACTAGGTTGTCAGGGAATACAACTGAGAATGTTGTTACGTTGGTGAATACTGAGAATCCTAACACTGTGTTCTGTTATAAGTTTATCTTGCAGAATGGTGTAAGTGAACAGCAGGCTTGGTTTAAGTGGGTCTTTGGATACAAGGGTACTGAGGTAGTCCTAGCAGAGTTTGTAGGCTCAACTATTTACTTCCTTATTAACTCTCCTAATGGGCTGTTCCTTGATAAGGCACAGCTTACTGGTAACACTATTGATTTTCCTGAAGAGCCTGTAAGACTCTTTATGGATAGGAAGGTTGAATACAAAATCCCTGAGGATGCTAAATACAGCGACTTTGAGGATTACACGGAGATCTCACTTAAGGATGTCTATGGGTATGTTTCCAAGAATACAGGTGAGTATTCATACTATGTAGTCGATAAGGATGGTTCTGTTTGGGAATTTGAGGATTGGGATGAATCTGAAGGCAAGATCAGACTTTATGGTAACCATAGAGGTAAGAGTGTCTTCGTAGGTATCTCCTATTACTTCTACACTGTCCTGTCTAAGCAGAACATTAAGAAATCCACAGCCAGTGGAGGTGTTGTTGCGGAAGACGAAGGAAGACTACAGCTTAGGTATTATTGGTTTAACTACTCTAAGTCAGGTGTCTTTGAATGTCACGTTAACAATGAAATCAAGAACAAGCATTTCAAGTATACATTCACAGGTAGAAACCTAGGTGAATCCAGAACTAAGCTTGGTGCTAATAACTTGTACACAGGTAAGTTTAAGTTCCCTGTACAAGATGCTAACAATGAGGTTGCCATTAGTGTATCCTCAAACGTCCCTCAGCCGCTTAACATTATCTCAGGCGGTTGGGAAGGTCTTTATATTAGAAGGAATTCAGCAGTATGACGTTACTACCCCTCACTCCAGAACAGAATAACATCCTTTGTGAAATGGCTAAGTATGCCATTGAACATTGTGATGAAGTAGATATTCCAATTGAACAATTCATTCATGAAGGTGTTTACTATAGGACTTGTAAAGTACCTAAGGACGTAGCTATAATTGGAGCTTTGATTAAGATCCCCACAACTGTCATTGTTAGTGGGGATTGCTATGTGACCTTAGGTAACACTGTAGGGAGACTTGAGGGGTATAGCGTTATCAAAGCTGAGGCAGGGCGCAGACAGGCATTTAGGGCTGTAAAAGATACTTACATCACGATGTGTTTTAGGACTGACTCTAAGGATGTCAAGGAAGCTGAGAAGGAGTTCACTGATGAGTGGATTCTCTTAACAACTAACAGAGAGGAATTACTAAAAGAATGAGTGGTGTAGTTGCAGGTGCTGTTATTGGTGGTATCATCGGTGGTGGTTCATCAATTAATAGTATCTCAAAACAAAACAAGCAAAAGACTAAAGCCTTCCTAAAGCAGATGGAGTATCTGCAGAGGAACTATAACTATAACCAAGCGGCTCTTGATAGACAAGAGAGATCTAGATATGACTCAGCCCTTGTGGACTTGTTTACGATGTCCCTTAATTCATATCAGAACAACTCTCAGCTTGAAGCCGCGTTAGCTGAGACAGGCACCGAAGGTAGATCTTCAGAAAAGATCATGCAGACTGTTAGAGGTCAGACGGCTAGACAGGTGACTTCCTACAAGGAAGCTTATCTCAATGATGTGTGGAACATCAGGGGGCAGAAAGAAGCCCTGTACATTTCTACTAAGGCTGAAGTTGAACAAGCTAAGGATCAGCTTAGTGCATCCTATATCCATGGCACACAGGCATTCGGCCAGTTTGTTAATGGTGTTGCTATGGGTGCCGCTTTAGGTGCCGCTACGGCAGGTGCGGCTAGTGCTGTCGGTGGTGCTATTGGAGGCACTGCGGGCGGTAAAACGGGTGGTATGCTAGCGGCTGAAGTAGGTGTTGACGCTATCAGTAGTGCCGCTCCTACGGTTACTGGAGCCAATGTCGCAGGTGGTGTCTCTGCACTTGAAGTTACAGGAGGTGCAGGTGGTGTTGCCGCTCTTACCTCTAACGCTTCTACAGGCACAGCCGCTACCAATGCGGCTACTGCAGGCTCTAAGATGGGCTTCATGGACAGGGTGATTGCTAACTGGGATTCCTATGACAAGCAACTCAAGTTCTTTAACCAGATTGCTAACTATGGCAACATGGTACAGCAAGCGACTCAACGACGTAGAGGAACCTATTACTAATGGCTTATAAAAATTCAGACGGGAATTCATCTATTGCGAATGAGTGGGGGCAGTGGAGATACTTTAACTCTGCTATGACAAAGCTAGGGGAATCCAAAGCTACTGCTCCTACGATCAAACCTCAGAAGACTATTGAAGAAGCTGATGACTGGTTTGGTGCTGTTGGGGCGGCCTTTAAGGGCATTCAGGGTGTCTATGAGGCACGTAAGGAATTAGCTGAAAGTGTTGCTGATGAGTACCTTCAGACTCACTCCCTTGAAGAGTACAAGCAACAGATGACTGAGGGTAAAGTCCCATTCCAAGATGACCCTCTTGCTATGAGCGCCCTTAAGCAGAAGCATGGTAAGATTCTCTTCAGTAATATTGCTCAGGACTTTCAGGCTCGTGTAGATGCCAATGAGTTCAAGGGCATGGCCCCTGAACAGGTTGATGCAGAGTTCTTCAGGTACATGAAGGAACAATCTGCAGGTGCATCTAAAGCCTTTGGTTATGCTGATAATGACTACTTCTTCAATAAGGGTATTTACTCAGATTCTCCTAATCAGCGTGTTAAGATGATGCTGAGACAGAAGACTGTTGAGGATTCCTATCAGAGAAGTCAGGACTTGATCTCTAGTGCCGCTGAACTTAGCGCTATTAGCTCTAGTAAGAATGTCTCTGCAGACCTTCTTGTTGGTAAGTTTGCAGAACAGACACTCACCACAGGTGCTCACGAGAAGCCTGATGATACCCTTAAGAAGGTGTCTTCTACCTTGGAGATTCTTTCTGCTAACCCTAATGCAAGTCAGACTATTAGAGACCTTAAGGATAGGGAAATCCCCGGTCTTGATGGGGTTACTTTTGGTCAGGTCTTAGGTGAAGAAGGTTATAAGAATCTTGTCATTAAGAATGCTAATTTCAGGTATGCTTCTGATGCTCAGGCTAAGTTGGATTTCCAGAATGGCCTTAACGTTATGGCCAACAATGGTAAGGCGGCAGAACTACTTGCTCTTAGAAACTCTAAGTTTGAAGAGTCAGGTGGTCTTCTTACTGATGAAGTCGAGGACATCGAAAAGGCTTATGATTCGGCTGTAAAGGTTCAGATAGCTAATGCTAAGAAGAATGCAATAGAACTTAAGAAACAACAGGATGAGCTTTTGAAGACTTCAGCTTCTAGAGCTTTTGTACAGGCAGTTGCTAGAGGTGAACCTGTAGTTTCTAAGGATGTTGTGGGTATCACTAATAAGGATATTGATACAGCCTATCAGTACCTTGTGGATACTGGTGCTCTCACCTTTAAGGATCAGTTAGCTATTGCTAAGAATCCTCATCTTACCTTTAATGATAATCCTGCTAGAAAATACTTCACTAATCAGGCTAATGATGCCCTTAACTGGCTCAATAACTCCACTAAGGAGTTTATGACCAGTAAGGCTTTCCCTAAGGAAATTAAGGATTCTGTAAATACCCTGATTGAAGTGTATAAAGCAGATCCCTCTAACTTCAGTAGCATTATTGGCTCTAGTGCGGATAAGAACTTAGAGGATGCTAGAGCATTGGCTCTCATGTTGGACTCAGGCAGACCTATCGAAGACATCATTAGAGGTAAGGCTGAGATTCAGAAGCTTAAGGATGAAGGTAATACTAAGGAAATCACCAAGATCAGAGATAAGGCTATTAAGGCTATTCAAGATCCTATGTTAGGGGATTCTAAAGATATTGACTACAATGGCAAGGCTTTTGTGACTACCTTAACGTTTGCTTTTAGAAGTATGGGTGAGACTGCTGAGAATGCTGTAGCTTTGGCCGAGGCTGAGTACAATAAGTCCTTTAAGAACCTTATGGGCACTTCAGTTCCGTCTTCATTCTTTACTGGGTGGAGTGGTCTCACAGTACCTGATAAAGAACTTCTTGCTAGAATCAAGAAGGAGATTCCGAGCAAATACCTTGAGGATGTCGATAAAAATGTTACATTGAGTTTTGACAACTCTAGTAACGTGCTTACTGTAGCTGACCGTGCGGGTAACTCTATCTTCTCAATGAATCAAGCTGAAGCTTCGAACCTTGTTGAAAGCATTGGTGATGAAATCTACAATAGGGTTGAAAGACAGGAAATGCTTCAGGAGAAGTACACAGGCCTCACCTTTGGTGGTGACACACAATATAACGATATGTAAGGAATAAAAGTGGCAGATATTACTTCACAGTTTGATGATCTTATTTTGCAGTCTGCTACTAAGTACGGGCTAGATCCTGATAGATTTCGTAGACAGATTTTTCAGGAATCTAGCTTCAGACCTGATGCAGTATCCAAGGCTAATTGCGTAGGTCTTGGACAGATCAACCCTAAGACTGCAAAACGTTATGGTATTGACCCCAATACTCTTACAGATCCTTCAGTGAACCTCGATCTTTCTGCTAGGATCATGAAGGATAACTTGGTGATGACTAAGGGTGACTACAATGGTGCACTTGCTATGTACAATGGTGGTACTAAAGCTAGAATTGCATACATGGAAGGTCGCTATGAGGATCTCCCTAAGGAGACTTACAACTACATTAGCAATCTAGGTGATGACAATAAGTTTGCTAAGAAAGCTCCTCCTCAGAAGACACCTGAACAGATAGCTGAGGCAGAAGCTAGTCCACTAGTAGAAGCTAGTCCACTAGTAGAAGCTAGCCCACTAGCAGAAGTAAAGAAACCTGAGGAACCCAACAATCAAGGTGTTCAGAGTTCTCTTGAAGCTCTTGATGTTAAAGATCTCACTAACGATCAGTACAGAGATGTCGTCAAGAGTCAGCTTCTAACGAATACCTCTAGGAGTACCCTCTTGGGTCAGGGTTTTCGTAGCAAGCGTTGGGCTAGCCTGTCTGATGTCTATGATCCTGCTACGGATCAAACGGAAGCCCCTGATGTCGGCTTCTCCTCTGGCTTGACTCATAACTGGTTTATCAATAGCATCAACATGGGTAGAGCCTCACAGGACTACTTTGGTGAACAGTTTAAGCCTGATGCTAATCAGAGGGCTGAGATCCTTCAGATGGTCGGATATGACTCCGATAGATACCAAGCTGTCCTCAATGGTGCAGGCAGTATGGATGACGTTAAGAGACGTGTCAAGGTCAATAACGAGTACCTTGAGTACAAGATGGCTGAAGCTCAGGCTGACATGTTCTCATCCTTTATGTCCTCTATTGGTAGCGGTGTCTCGGATCCTTTGTCTTATGTTCCTGTAGTGGGTGCATATGGCATGGCAGGCAGAGTAGCTACAGGTGCTGTCTTGGGTGCTGTGTCTAACCAGTTGGAAACCTATACGTCAGGTGCTGAACATGACATCATTGAAGACATGATTGTCGGTGGCATGTTTGGTGCAGGTATTGAGTTTGCCTTTAAGGGTATGGGTAAGGCAGGTACTTATGTAGGCGATAGTGCTAGACGTGCCAACATCATCAGAGACTATGAGCTTGGTGGTAAAGAATTACCTTCAGAAGTCTTTAATGGCATTGGGGGTTCTACTGAAGCGGCTAAGACCATTAACACCTTTAGAGAGAACCTTGAAGCAAGGCTTCCTGTAGGTTCTGTTATGGGTGTCGTAAAGAGACTGCAGAACTCAGAATCCGTAGATCTTTTTAGGAAGATCTTCATTGATAGGGGCTCTGGTACTAAGGATGCTGAAGGCCGTTACGTAGCTACTACCTTTGATGGTATTACTGCTCAGGAAAAGCTTAGGGATGCAGAGATCAAGCTCACTAACTTTGAGGTTCAGGCTAGGGAACATGTGGGTAACCTCCGTAAGGAAGGCTACTCTGATGTTGATGTCATGGATTGCTTCTACAGATCTATTGGTGGAGCTAAGACTAAGCTTGACGGTAATGCTGAGTTTGAAGCCTTCAAGAAAGAATGTCTTGATATGATTGCTCCTTATACTACCGAAGGTGGTGTACAGGACTTCTTCCCGAGAGTTGCAGACCCTATTAAGGTGTCTGATAGAATTGAAGCTATACAGGGAACTAAGGGTCAGAGAGGCGATGTAGTTAACACTCTTACCGATCAGATTGCCGAGTCTCTTATTAAGGGCTACGAAACCAATCCTGCAGTTAAAGCTAGGATTGACCAATACTATTATGACAAGGTGTATAAGCCTAAGCTCGAAGCTAATAAGAAAGAGATTGAAGAGCACCAAAAGAAGGCTGTACCTGAGACTGTCAATGAGGTAAAGACTATCCGTAAGGAAGTCTCTAGGAAATCCTCAGACAGGTTTAATAGAATTAGGAACATTGAGGACAATGCTAAGAATCGAGTATCTGAAATTCAAGCTAAGATTGACGGCCTTCCTGATGAACTTAAGAAAGCTCATTCAGAGATTGACAAGAAGGTTAATGCAAAGCTTGATGAAATTAACGAAGCTTACAAGAAGAACGTAGCTAAGGCTAAGACCTACGAAGACCTTGAGAAAGCTGAAGCTAAGAAAGATAAGGCTATTGCTGAACTCACTGAGAAGGAAAAGCTCAGAAAACAAGAGGCTTCAGATAGGATTGCTAAGAAGAAGGAAAGCTACAAGAATCAGATTGAGGAGACCAAAGCTAGAGCTAAGGAGTCCACAGACAAGCTCAAGAAGGAAGTCAGTGACATCCAGAAGAAGGGTGCTAAGGAAGAAGCTACGGCCATTCGTAACTACAAGTACGATAAGGCTCCCTTACCTCTCCCTGAGAAGCCCTCACAGGCTGAGATCAATCAGTGGGTTAGAGAAAATGCTCGTAGTGATGCTTATGGTTGGGTAGACCAGAATCAGTCTAATCCTAGCACTCTTAATCTCTATGGTACTGGTAATGCCAAGTATGATCCTAATGTTACTAGAATCCCTTGGGATACCACTCAGAGAGGAGCTAGTGGCATTGGTATTGATGACTTCAGAGCTAATCCTATTGAAGCTATCAGAACCTATGTCAACAAGAAGACTGGCGATAGCATTGTACAGGGTCTTGGTTTTGACTCAGAGCAGGCCTTTAGAGAACACCTTAATCAGCTTGCTGTTGATGAGATGAACAAGTCTGTTGGCAAGGGTCTCAAGAAGGAACAGATTCAGAGCGCCTTTAATCTTACTGCAGATATGATCTATGGTAAGTACGGTAGTAGAGCTGACATTAATACTTCATGGCTTGGTGCTGTAGCTGATGTTGTGAGAAACCTTACGTTCCTTTCTAAGAATGCCCTTATGGGTGTAGCTAACATCTTTGAACAGGGTGAAGCTGTAAAGCACTATGGTGCTGTGCAGATTCTTAGGAACACTCCTCTTGTCAGAGAACTCTTTGATAACTGGACTAAGAACGGTATGTCTAATGCTGATGTGCGTCACGCTCAGTCACTTATCTTTGGTTTGTCTGTTAAGAACGCAGGTGTCTTCAGAGACATTGCTCAGGAGTCGTATGAGAGACAACTTCATAGATTCCAAGGTAACAAGGCTAAGGCTATGTTGGTTGCCGCTAGTGAGTCTTTGGCACAGGCATCCCCCTTTACTAAGTTCCTGCAGTCTACTGAGAACTCTGTTGTTGAGGGTTCACAGGGGATGTTCTTAGGTGAACTCATCCAGTATGCCCATAATAAGTCTCTTAGACCTAAGGGATTCCTTACTAAGGAGACCTTAGCTAGAAATGGGGTCTCTGTTGAGAACTTCGATAAGATGCTTAAGCTCCTTAGAGAAAGCACTACTGTTGATAAGAATGGTGCTATCTCCATTACTAACCTACAGCATCTCATGTCAGGTGACGTTATGGGCCTTGCTACTCTCAGAAGGCTTGGTGACTATGTTGCTCATGAAGTGATCCAGAAGAACACCATCGGTGATACTTTCCTTTGGGAGGGTTCTAAGAGAAATCCTTTCATGCAGATGCTACTGCAGTTCAAGACCTTTGCTATTAGATCCTATGACAAGAGAATTAGAAAGATGATGAATAGAGCCGCTGAAGGTGATGCCTTGGGTCAGGCTTACAGCATCTTCTTGTCTACTGCTCTTGGTACTGTGGGTGCTATGGCTAATACCTGTATTGGTATGGCAGGCATGACTGAAGAACAGAGAGAAGAGTACCTTAAGCAGACCATTGCTTATGACAAGAATGAAGGTGTCACTATGGACACTCTCTTTCAGGTTGGTATCAATGGTGTCATGAGATCTTCTGTCTTGGCGTTCCCTGCTCTCGTAGCTTCTACTGCAGGTTACAACCCTAGCGTTAAGACTACTGCTGATATTGATTACTTTGCTAACAATGCAGAGACTTATCAGGGTTTTGATGCTGACAAGTATCTTAGAGCTATGTTCCCTGCATACTCTACGGTTGCTTCCTTAGCTAACATTGGCGGCTATGGGAAGGATGTGGTCATGTCTAGTATTAGTGATGACTACACAGAGAAACAGGCTGAACAAGCTAGAACTAGATTTGCTAAGTCTGTTAGAAGTTTCTCTAACGTTCCCTTCTTTAAATGGGGTGTTTACAACTTAATGAATGAAGATTACTAATGGCTTCTACTATTGCTTTTTATACAGGTGACGGTGCTACTACTGACTTTACCGTCCCCTTTGATTATCTAGCAAAGAAGTTCGTAAGAGTGTCCCTTGGCGTCACCATCTTAAAGGGCGGTGACTATGGGGACACTTCAAAGGACTATTACTTTCTAGACAAAACCAAAGTCAGACTTAAAGTCCCTCCTCAGGTAGGAGAGGTGTTAACCATCAGACGCTATACGTCAGCTACTGATCGTGTGGTGTCTTTTAAGGATGCTTCAGTCCTTAAGGCTACTGACCTTGATGTGTCTGCAGTGCAAACCATCCATATTGCTGAAGAAGCTAGAGACATCATTAACGATGCCCTCATTAAAGACAAGGAAGGTAATTGGGACGCTAAGGGCAATCGTATCGTCAATGTAGGCGATGCAGTAAGTGATGGTGATGCTGTCAATCTTAAGCTCTACAAAGAAGACGCTAAGGGTGCTTATCAGTCTCGTGTTGAGGCCGAGAAGGCTAGAGATAGAGCCGTAGAAGCTGAGACTAATGCTAAGGAATCTGAAGCAAAGGCTAAGGAATCAGAGACTAATTCCAAGATGTCTGAGACTGTAGCTAAGGCTTCTGCAGGTACAGCTGTTAGCGCATCTAAGCACGCTGATGCTGTCAAGGTAGAGAATGAGAGACTCTTAGGTGAAACTAAGAAGTCTGAAGCTAGTGCTAAGGGATCCGCTAATACTGCTACTGCTCAGGCTACTGTCTCTACTCAGAAAGCTAATGAAGCCATGGGTTACGCTAGGGATGCTAAGGTATCTGAAGATAACGCTATGGCTTCTGAGGTAGCGGCTGAAGGTAGTGCTGAGTTAGCTAAGCAGTGGGCTACTAAGCTTGGTGCTACTGTTGATGGTGTTGATTACTCTGCCAAGCACTACGCTAATAAGGCTAATGAGATTCTCACTCAGGGTGCTACTGATGCTGTCAATAGGGTTGCTCAGGAAGGCGACAGACAGATTTCTTTGGTTACTTCTACAGGTACTACTCAAGTATCTCGTGTGACTACTGAAGGTACTAAGCAGATTAATTTGGCTACTGCACAGGCTAATGAGGCTACTAGACAAGCTAACCTTGCAACTGCTAAGGCTACTGAAGCCGAAGCTGCTGCTACGAGTGCCTCTAGGTCTGCTACTGAGGCTGATGCTAGTGCTAAGAACTCTGCTAATAGTGCATCTACAGCTACACAACAGGCTACGTTAGCTACCCAAAAGGCTACTGAAGCTAAGACTAATGCTGATAAGGCGGCTTTGTCTAAGGATGCCGCTAAGGTATCTGAGACTAACGCTAAGAAGTCTGAGGCTAATGCTAAGGTTTCTGAGATGAATGCTAAAGAATCAGAACTTAAAGCTAAACAGTATGCCGATCATGCTACTGCAGGTCAGCTACAGGCAGACTGGAAGCAGACTGATTCTACTAAGAATGACTTCATTAAGAACAAGCCTACCCTTGGTACTCTCTCTGCTAAGAACAGTCTAGCCTATAGTGAACTTACAGGTGTCCCTACTTCCTTTACTCCGTCTTCACACACTCATCCGATTAGCCAGATTACTAATCTTCAGGCTTCCCTTGACGCTAAGACTAATGATGCGGATCTTCAGGTAGACCTTACGGCTATCCGTGAGAGCATCACTAATGTGTCTTCTAAGGTTGACGGTATTGGTGATACTCTGTCTCCTACGTATGCCAAGAAACAAGGTATCCTTGATGCCTGTGATAAGGCTCTAAATGGCGCTAATCCTGTCCATGCAGGTGATCCTACTCTTGATGAGATTAAGTTAGCCTTAGCTACCATTCAGGCTCAGTTGGGTCAGTTGGAGAGTAGAAGGTATGTTAAGGAGACTGGTAAGAGTTCTAATGGTACTAAGTGGTATCGTAAGTGGTCTGACGGATGGATTGAGCAGGGCGGCGTGCATACTTTTTCAGGCTTCACTACGCAGACGGTGACGTTTATGAAGTCGTTCTCGAACACCGATTACATTGCCCTTTTTATGGCAGGTTCTAGATCAGGTTCTGGGGCGGACATTTCTATATACCTAACAGCCAAAGATACTTCCCACGTAGGAGTCTATCCTGATAGATCAGGAGATTTGAATTGGTATGCCTGTGGTTACTAAAGGATTACTAAATGGACGATCAAACTTTTCTTAATCAATTAGCTGAGAAGCTAAGTAAACTCGGTACTGTAAGACCTTTAGGTTTCCACTATCTTCACCCCTACGGAACAGTGCCTGCAGACTCTATTATTTGTAATGGAGCTACGTATTCTAGAGATTTGTATAAAGACTTCTTTGATTACATTACAACTCAAGGGTGGGTGAAGACTGAAGCTGAATGGCAAGAGATCGCTACGAGAGATAATGGGTTCTGCCCGTTCTATAGTGAAGGTGACGGGAGTACGAACTTTAGGACTCCTAAGTTTGCTCCTTATCAGCAGATTGCTATGGGCGTGGCTCAGGCTACTACGTACCATGAAGCAGGGTTACCTAATATTAGTGGCACTTTTAATGCTCGAGGTATTGAGCTAGATTCTGAAAAATTCAAAGGAACTGGGTGTTTTTACTGGGATGTGAACTTCCCATTCACCGATGGTTACTCAGGTCATCAAGCCTATTCAACTAAAGGTGGTATTGGGTTTAGTGCTAGAGCGGCAAACAAAGTGTATAGTAAATCAGACACTGTTCAGCCAGAATCTCACGAATGGGTAATGTGCGTGGTAGCCTACGGCGTAGCTACTAATGTAGGTTCTGTGGACATTCAGAATGTTAGGTCTGCTGTGAATGATGTGCAGGCGAGCCTTACACAGATCAAGTTGGACATTGCTCAGATCCCACAGCCAAGAACTTACGTTACGAAGACGTGGAGAAGTGGAACTGAGTGGTATCGCGTATGGTCAGACGGGTTCATTGAGCAAGGTGGTCACGGTACAGGCAGTACATGTACTTTTAGTAAACCATTTTCAAATAAAAACTATACTTTTAATGTAAACCCTTCGAGTGGATATTCGAGTCACCCGGACTGGATTGCGGCATACGAGAAGAGGCCTAGTAGAACGACAACGGGGACGGGAATCTCGTGGTACGAAGGCGGTGATCAGGGATGGGATTGGCGTGCTAGTGGCTATTGAAAGGGGATATACAGATGACTTTCCACATCAATCAAGTATTCGAGGGTGAATATCCTCCTGAGGCGGCTCTTTGGTGTAATACCAGAGGTGACTGCAGTATTCAACAGGTAGACGGTGGGTATCAAATTATTCAGAATCCTGAACCTGATGATTCGATGGTAGCTGAGGCAATCAGGAATAAAAGAGACAATCTCATTGGTGAGACTGACTATTATCTCATGCCTGACTATCCATCGAATCCTCAGAATCTTGAAGAACTTAAGGTCTACAGACAGGCTCTTAGAGACGTCCCTAAACAGGAAGGTTTTCCTAGGGATGTCCGTTGGCCTGATGTGCCTAAGTTCCTCTGTAAGGACTCTGAATCGGAACCCTTGGGTCTCGCTAAGGTAGGGATCTAAGGTTATATCCAAGGTGTTCTTTGGGTAACTATGGACACCTTGGTTTCTTTATCTAAGTTACTTTATTTTATAAGGAATATAATTATGGCAGAATTTGCTTCTAAGGGTGTTGCGGGCTCTGGTCTCGGTCTTGGTATCGCAGGTACGGCTCTTGGCCTCCTAAATAACGGGGGTAACGGCAACGGTCTCCTTGGTGGTCTCTTCGGTGGAGGCAATCAGAACGTAGTGTCTGCTCTTCAGGCTGAGAACGGTATGCTCAAGGCTGAGAACTACTCCGACAAGAATGCTAAGGAAGTCTACGCACAGTCTCTTGCAGATAACCGTAGACTCCGTGATGAAACCTTTGCTTACCTTAAGTAAGTAACAAATATGAATATTCAAGTTTATTGGGATGGTAATGTAGGTGCTTGTGAGTATGAGGATCGTAAGGGTTTCTTTACGTCCAAGCCTAGTATTCCTACGGTTACCTTTGATACCCTTGTTTATAGTGAAGATGATAATGTAGCTAAGAAGATTAAGGCTAACAAACTCAGCTCTCTCACTACTGAAGAAATCACTGCGGTAAAGCAGTTTGCTAACGCTAACTCTGTTGAGGTACCATCAACGGATAAGGTGTCTATAGACAAGCATAACAACGACCCTGAGGCTCACCATGACATCAGAGTAGCCCTTAGCACTCTCAATGAGTATGCTCATAAGGTTGCATCCGTATGGTCTACTGAGGTTGACCTTGTGGACATGAATAAGGCATCCTTTGCTCTCCCTTGGGATTACGTCATGCAGGACATCACTAATTGTACTGATAGTGCAACTAGTGCTAATTGGGTTGCTCCTGCTAATGAGGCTTATGATGTGACTGTGAAGGTTGGTTTCTCAGGTCTGCCTACGGGTCTCTCTGCTACCCTCACTCTTAAGAAGAATGGTGCAGAGACTGTAGCTACTGAAACCTTTACTAATGTCACCAATGTGATCACCTTGAATAAAGATCAGGTGATCCTGTCAGAACGAGACAAGCTGTCTTGTACCATTACTTTTAACAAAATTCCTTCTTCAGGTATTATTACTCCTGCTAGATCCTATTTGAGAGTCGATAACCATGGATCAGTTCTTGCTAAGAGAGCCTCTGATTTCATCTTTAATACTCTTGCTAACATGATCTTCTATGAGGGCATTGAAGCTAGACTTCAGCTTGATGAAGCTAAGAAGCCCGCAGTTGTCATTGATACGTGGAATACCAAATAACTAACAAAACACACTATGGAAATCAACGTTATTAAGAAAGATGGCACCAGTGAAGATTGGTGCTTTGACAAGATCAAGGTAGCTATTGATAAGGCTACCAAGAGAGCTAATGCTAAGTATCCTGAATGGAGACTTTGGCAAATCGAAGGGTACATTGAGGGTATCCTCTTTAAGAAGACTGAAGTGACTGCTGAAGCTCTCCATGGGTATGTCATTGATGCCCTCAACAGATACCTCCCTGAAGTTGGTAAGGCTTATCAGGAGTATCGAGATTACAAGAACACCTACGCTAAAGCCTTTGAGTCTGTCAAGAGTGAAGCCGATACGGTGCTTCTCTTGGGAGACAGAGAAAATGCTAACTTTGATAGCTCTCTTATCTCCACTAAGGGCTCTCTTATCAAGGGGTATCTGACCAAGGAATTGTACAAACAGTTCTATCTCTCTAAGGAAGAGAAGGAACTTGTTAAGAGAGGTGACATCTACATTCATGATCTCAGAGACATGATCTTCGGTAGCTTTAATTGCTGTCTCTTTGACATGGAAGCCGTGTTGAGGGATGGCTTTGAGATGTCCAATGTGAAGTACACGGAACCTACGAGTGTTCTCAGTGCCCTTCAGGTGATCGGTGACATCACGCTTGTGGCGACCGCCCAGCAGTTCGGTGGCTTTACCATTGCAGAGATCGACAAGGTTCTCCTTCCGTATGCTGAGAAGACCTACGATAACGCCTTTAGGAAGTATTTCGAACAATGTAAGATGGAGTATAATGAATCCTATGTAATGGCTATGGAGGATCTCAAGCGTGAACTTGAACAGGGCTTTCAGTCTCTTGAACTGAAGCTCAACACTGTCCCGTGTTCTCGCGGCGACTTCGCTTTCACTACGCTTACCTTTGGTACGTGGGATATCATGATGGATGATCTCGACAGAGACATCATGAAGCTGATCGGTGAAGTTATCCTCGATACCCGTATGAAGGGACATGGCGGTAAGCAGGTTGTCTTCCCTAAGCTCGTCTTCCTCTATGATGAAGATAAGATTGAAGCTGATGAGGATCATGAGGAACTCTTCCATAAGGCTGTGGAATGCTCTAGTAAGTGCATGTACCCTGACTACCTTAGCTTGAACCATGGCAAGGTGGGCGATATCTATCAGCGTACTGGTGCTATCACGAGTCCTATGGGTTGCCGTGCATATCTCACTGAGTGGCATGACCCTAAGACAAACGAAGCCATTACTATCGGTCGTTGTAACATTGGTGCTGTTTCTCTTAATCTTCCGTTGATTTGGAAGGTTGCTGAGAATGAAGGTGAAGACTTCTTTGTTGTGCTTGAGGATAGAATGCGGGTCATCCGTGAGTTTCTTAAGAAACGTTACGACATGATCCGTCACACTAAGGCTTGTACTAATCCCATGTGTTTCACTCAGGGTGGTCTTTACAATGGCTACTTGAATCCTGATGATGAGATTGGGGATCTTGTAGAATACATGACTGCATCCTTTGGAATCACTGCATTGAATGAGTTGTCTATCCTAGCTACTGGCAAGACTTTGAAAGAGTCTAGCTACTTTGCTAATACTGTTGTTGATTTTATTAACGAAAAGATTGAGGAATTTAAGAAAGAAGATGGTTACCTTTATGCTCTTTATGGTACTCCTGCAGAATCTCTGTGTGGGACTCAAGCTAGACAATACCGTGAATATACAGGAGACAATCGCTTCGGAGATTACTTTACGAACTCCTTCCACCTCCACGTTAGTGAAGATGTAACCCCTTTTGAGAAGCAGAATAAGGAATATGAACTTTTTCACAAGTGTAATGGGGGTCACATTCAGTATGTACGAGTGGATAACCCTGATAATGTCAATGCAGTTAAAGCCCTTGTTCAGAGAGGCATGTCGATGGGTTTCTACCAAGGTGTCAACTTTGATGCGGCTTATTGCGAGGATTGTGGCAGGCATAGCACTAATGTTGGTAACACCTGTCCTCATTGTGGGTCTCACAACCTCTCTATTATTTCTCGTGTTTGTGGGTACTTGGGTTACAGTAATGTCAACGGAAAGACCCGAATGAATGATGCCAAGATGGCAGAGATCAAAGACAGAAAGAGTATGTAATGAATTATTCAGGTTTGAATACCTGTGATTCAACCAATGGTGATGGACTGAGAGTATCCTTGTTTGTCTCAGGATGCTCTCTCCATTGCAAGAGGTGTTTCAACAAGGATGCTTGGGATAAGAACTATGGTAAGAAGTTCACTGAGGAGACCATGAATGCCCTTTTGGAGGCTCTCAGAAGTCCGTGGATCAATGGGCTGAGTATCCTTGGGGGTGACCCCTTGGAGGCATATAACATTCCCACAGTGAGCTATATAGTAGCTATGGTGAAGCAGTTGTGTCCTGCCAAGACCATTTGGTTGTGGACAGGTAGAAAGTACGAACAAATTAAAGATCTAGCACTCCTTAAGTATGTGGATGTGCTGATCACAGAACCGTTTATTGAAAGGAAGAAATGTAATGGAAAATACTATGGATCGAGTAACCAACGTGTCTATTGGAGATCTTCAGGAGAAGCTGAAGGTTTTGTTCAAGATTACCCACTCGGGAGACCAGTCGGATCTTAAGCTTATTTATCGCAAGTGCATCAGTGAAGAGTTCAATGAACTCCTTGATGAGGATTCTAATACCCATGAGGACTTTAAGGAACTTTGCGACCTCATTTGGGTTTGTGTTCAGTATGCTAATGCCTGTGGCTATGACATTGAGGCAGGTATGAATGAGCTTATCAAGGAGTATTCTAGCAAGCTGTGGGATGACGAAGGTAACTTCTGTGCAACCTATAGGGAAGATGGTAAGCTCCTTAAGGGTGATCACTTTAAGAAGGCTAACTTTGATAAGTTGATGAAGCGTGGCTGAGGAACAGCGTGGCTGATGAACAGAACACCATCCTAGAGAATATCGCACAAATCACTCCATCATTAGCAGTGTCTAGTGCGGCATTCCTAGGTTTACCCTTAAGTGATTGGGTCTACATAGTTACTATTGTCTATACCTTCGTAGGTATTTGCACAATGATTAAGAAACACTGGATAGACCCTTGGTTAGAGAAGAAGAGAAAGAAATGAATTACAACGATCTTGAAGAACTTTTGGGCAACCTGCAGAATGAGTTGCTTAACAATATGCTTGAAGACCTTAACAACCCTGAGAAGAGATCCCCACAGCTCTACAATGCCATCATTAAGGAGCTTGAACGTAATGGTATTAACTGCATCCCTAAGGCAGGTGATGGAGACGAGAATGCCCTTAGCAGACTCCTGAAGGCTACTAAGCAGAGATTTGAGGAGGACTATGGCTCAAGCATCAACTGATAAATTATTAGTCCCCTACTTCACTAGCTTTCCTCTCTTTACAGCTCTTGTATGGAAAGCTATTGGTCTACCTCAGCCTACGCCTATCCAAGCTGACATTGCAAAGCTACTCCAAGATCCCCCTAATGACCGTATGATCCTTATGGGTTTCCGAGGGGTAGCTAAGTCATTCATTACGTGTGCCTACGTGGTTTGGTGTCTTTGGAGAGACCCTCAGACTAAGATTATGGTTGTCTCAGCTAATAAGGAAAGAGCTGACGCTAATGCTACCTTCATTAAGAAGATCATTAATGAACTCCCTTTCTTGGATCACCTGAAGGCTCGTGAAGGTCAGAGAGACACTCAGAACCTTTTTGATGTTGGCCCTGCTAAACCCGACCATTCTCCTTCGGTGAAGTCTGTGGGTATTAAGGGTCAGCTTACGGGCTCTCGTGCTGACATTATCGTTGCAGACGACGTTGAGGTTCCTAGTAACTCCTTTACTCAGGTGCTTAGAGATCAGCTCTTTGAACTTGTTAAGGAATTCGATGCTGTCCTTAAGCCTGGTGAAGGTAAGAAGATTATTTACCTAGGGACTCCTCAGAATGAGATGAGTCTCTATAACGAGCTACAGGAGCGTGGTTACACTGCTGTGATCTACCCTGCCAGATATCCCTATGATGACGCTCACAGAGCTTCCTATGGCGATAGACTGGCTAATATCATTGCTAACAAGTATGATGAGAATCCTAAGAGATGGGCAGGTAAACCTACAGACCCCTTGAGATTCTCTGAAGAGGACTTACAGAAGCGTGAGCTGTCCTATAGAAAGGCAGGCTTTGCTTTACAGTTCATGCTTGATACGACCCTCTCAGACGCTGATAAATACCCTCTGAGGCTTCGTGACCTGCTTGTAGGTATGTTCCCCTTAGACGAGGCTCCGATGAAGCTTACGTGGCTCCCAGAACCCTCTAAACGTGTCCCTGTGAGTGAAGCTCCTGTGATGGGGCTTAAGGGTGACTCATACTTCTACTATCATACTGCCTCAGGTGAGATTCAACCTTATGCCTATAAGATGATGTGTATTGACCCTTCAGGTAGAGGCAAGGACGAAACAGGCTATGCTGTCTTGTATTACCTTAATGGATTCATCTACGTCATGGAAGTAGGTGGACTGTTAGGAGGATATTCCGATGTGGTGCTTAACAAACTAGCTAAGATTGCTAAGAAGTACAGTGTCAATGAAGTAGTCATCGAAGGTAACTTTGGTGATGGCATGTACATCAAACTGTTTGAACCTGTACTTAAGAAGACCTATGATAAATGTGGGATTACTGAAGTCAAATCCTCAGGTCAGAAGGAGCTTAGGATTATTGATACGTTGGAACCTGTAATCTCTAACCATAAGATGTGTGTCTCCCCTGAATGTATCAGGAATGACTTCTCTACAGTCCCTGAATCGGATTACAAATATGCTTGCTTTTATCAGCTTACTCGTATCACTACTGACAGGGGTGCCCTTGTTCATGATGACCGTCTGGATGCTCTGGCAATCGGAGTTAAATACCTTGTGGACTTCATGGGTGTCGATGCAGACACTGGAATTGAGGAACTTACTGAAGAGTGGTTAGAGGAGTCTATGGAGTCTTTCTATGGATTCGTGACTAGCCGTGTAGGTACCGGTGGAATAATCGTTACTGAAGACACTAAGACTGGCTCTAGGAACACCACTAAAGGCATCAAAAGAGAGACTTCAGGGTACAAACTTAAGTAGAAATACTGATAAGTGATACCTAAATAATACCCTATAGTTATATTTAGTGGTAGTCTTTGGGTAATTAATGTACCTTTAAATGACGACATACTACTTTTTTAATTAGTGTACTCTCCTAGTAGGGGGTGAGAAAGGTTATATATAGGTGTATGTAGCTCATGCACTAGCTCTCCTCTAAAGACAATATATCAAGGTATCAGGTATCAGTATACTATAGTCCCTTATAGGTGTACTATAGTTCCCTTATGGGGATCCTAGGGTTCCCTTATAGGAGTCCTACAGATCCCTTATAGGGGTGAACATCATTAACAATTATAATAATAAGAACATAGATGAATTGGACTAAGAACAAGGTGTTTATCACCATAAAGATAATCATCATCATTGTCCTGTTTATCATGTCATTGATGAATGGTGACTTAAGTATGATTGATGCTGTCTTAAGGACTCTTGTGAGTTCTCTTTAAGATTTCCATAGTGTGTCACGTAATAGCCCTAGACTCTCCCTCGGTGGATTGTCTGAGGCTTTTTTTTCGAGTACCTGTGGATAAGCCTGTGGATAACCTGTGGTGTCCTGTGGATAACCCCCGATTGAAAAAATGGAGCAAATTTATGAACCCTCACATTAATAAAAGATCGCGTGCGTTACCCCCGTGGGGGCACCTCATGACCGCCTCACGCATCGCGTTTGAACGACAGCCGTCGATTTCCCGC
>ENA-OROQ01000510-OROQ01000510.1-human-gut-metagenome-genome-assembly--contig:-NODE-510-length-41369-cov-10.3384_pt1 | contig 41369 bp, 47 predicted proteins | sample MGYA00242136_ERZ509062 | MGnify/ENA primary metagenome ERZ509062 (study PRJEB26280, sample SAMEA2338735) | human gut metagenome | biome: human gut; feature: human-associated habitat; material: faeces...
GATTTTGTACATTTTTAAATGATCATTTCTGTACATTCTTATATTAGCATTTATATCCAGTTATGAGGAGGGTCGCAGGTCAGCAGAGAAGTTTATTTCACTGGTTGACAAATACCAGAACTTCGATGAACTGACTACTTACATGCTGAATGAATTTGTGGAAAAGATTGTGGTGCATGAGCGTGACCGGAAAGGAAGCATTGAAACAACACAGGAAGTGGAAATCTATTTTAACTTTATTGGCAGATATTTACCGCCACATTTCGGTGAAGTGGAAATGACACCGGAGGAAATGGAAGAAATGAAAAAAAGGGAAGCCAGAAAAGACAGGCTTCACCAGAATTATCTGAAAAGAAAAGCAAATGGAAAGCAGCAGGAATACTATGAACGGACAAAGGCAAAAAAGAAAGCTGAGATGGATGCCAAAAAAGAAGAAATCCGGCAGGAAGATATTGCAAAAGGTGTGTTCATTCCGGTATCACTGCTTCCACCTGCAGAACCGAAGAAAGGAGTTGCATCAGCATGAGCAAATTAGAAAGAATCATTCACGATGACAGTAATGGTCTGGATTATATACTTGTCAGGGAAATCTACCTGCCCTTGATCGCAGTGCCGGAAGAAAGAAGAGAGATCGGTTTTTATGGAAGTCTTCATAGAAATTATCTGAAAGACTATAAGAGCGGATTGTATTCCTATCTGACATTGAGCGGAAAGCTCTGGACTTATCTTGCAGATCTGAATGAGCAGTGTATGGAACGCAGAGATCTTCTCATGGATCAGATGATGGAACAGGAAGGCATTACAGAAGAATTGAAATGCAGAGACCAGATGGAATGGGTTCGTCGGGCAAACAATGTAAGAAGCCGGGTGGATGAAATGATTTTAAATGAACTGGTCTATGTGTAGGAGGGGCTTATGAGATACCGGATTGAATATGCAGATGGAAGATGCTGTAACTTTGCAAACAGCAGAAAAGATTTACTGGAATGGCTGAAACTTTTGAAAGATGAAAAGATCGTTGATATCCGAAAGATTTACAAAAGCGGTGTGACCGATTCTGTGATAGACAGCTATCGCAGTTATCTGAAACAGTGAAAGGGGTTGGACAGTCATGGTAGTTGTAAGAATCATTGTGAAAATCGTATTACTGCCAGTGCGGATATGCCTGACAATGATACAACTGGTGGTTATGTTCTTCACATGGCTGTCAGCAACGGTATTTCATATCCTGTCGGGAATCATCTGCATCACAGCAGTCCTGGGTTATGAATTCGGACAGGAGACGGGCACAGAAGCGGTCAGGATGCTTGTGGCAGGGTTTATACTTTATATCCTGCCTGTGCTTTCCGGCTGGGCAGTAGTATGGCTGGAAACACTCAAAATCAGATTGATGGGAGATTAAAAAGATGGAATTAACAGAAAAGATGAAAGAGTTCATGAATGACCTGATTGGGAAACGAATGGAAGAAGTTTATCAGGAAAAAGATGGAGAGCAGTACGATCCATTCAATGAAGAACTGGAACTGAAAGTGCAAAAGCTGATCCGGAAGCTGCCGAAAGAGCAGGGAAAAATCATTTTTGACTATATGACGGAAACTTCAAATAATAACAGTGATCTGAATGAGTTTTATTACCGCATGGGATTAAGGGACGGTCTGAAGCTGAGAGAAGTCATTCAGGTTATGTTGGAAGCATTGATGGAGTAGACCGCCGGAGAAAGGAATGGGATTCTTAGATGAAAATGACAAAAGAGATTGAAGAGTTTATCGACCTGACCATAACGGAGCATATGGGAAAATCGTATGCAGACTGGAAACTGAGCCAGCCGTCTGTGACAGAACCGGATGAAGTTGAAGAAGAATATAAAAAAGTGATCGCCACACTTCCACCGGAACAGGAAGAGGTCATTACAAAATACTGTGATCAGATATTTAACAGCGGAGCAGAGACAGAAGAATTTTTCTACCGTCTGGGACTGAGGGACGGAATGAAACTCAGGAAGATTGTAAAAATGGTTCTGAAGCAATTATCAGAATGATACATACAGAAAATGTGAATGAGTAAAGGAAAGGGCATTAACCGTAAAAAGTTAGTGCCTTTTGTTTTGCCCATTTTTATATTTTCACAAAATCCGATGCAGAGGATTTTTGAAAAACAGACGGAACGGAGATCATGCTGAAGGGACAGCGGCAGGAGTTACGTTTTGTCTGCCGGGAGTATAGAGGACTGGAAGTCCTTTGTGCCTGGATTGCAAAGGGCGGCAGCACCTTGCTGGGGTTAAGGGCGGCAGCCATTGCCCAGTGATATGGCGTTTCGCCATATGGTACTGGGTACTGTCTGTAACGGGGACAGAGACTTTTGGCAGCTTCGCTGCAATCCTCTCCGGGGAAACAATTTGAAAAAAGGAGAGATGTGAATTGAAAGGCACAAGGCATAACGGCAGATCTGGAAAAGACGGTGTTTACAATCCGCTCCACAATGACCGGAGATTTGACCCGGAACACAGTGAGCATATCGACAATGAACGTGTCCGTCAGAATATTTACTGGGACTGCTATCAGGGATATACCACAATGGCAGACCGGGGGAAAGATAATAATTTTTCATTCAACCAGATTGAGATGGCATACTATGTGGAGCATTACAGCGACTATGTCATCAACCAGAATAAGCGTCATGAGAAAGCAAGACACCCCGACAGATGCAAAGGGGTGGAAGATGTCCTGAAAAATAAAAAGACCTGCCCGGAAGAAAGCATCTATCAGCTTGGGACGATAGATGAACACGCTTCTGTGGAAACGCTGGTCTTAGTGTTTGATGAATTTAAGAAAGAGTTCGATGAGCGGTTTGGTTCTAATGTGCATATCATTGACTGGTCACTGCACATGGACGAAGCAACCCCACATATCCATGAGCGTCATGTATTCGATGCTACGAACCGGTATGGGGAGATTGAACCGAAACAGGAAGCGGCACTGGAAGAACTTGGATTTGAACTTCCAAATCCGGAAAAGAAGAGATCGAAGACAAATAACCGCAAGGTCGTTTTTGATTCTGCCTGCCGGACGATGTTTCTGGATATCTGTAAACGTCATGGTCTGGAACTTGATGAAGAACCGTCTTATGGTGGAAGACAGTATCTGGAGAAACAGGACTATATCCGCATGAAGCAGAAAGAAGAGATTACGGTTCAGCAGGAAATGCTCAACCAGCAGAGGGATAAGGTCAATGCAAATCATCTGGAACTTGCAAGGCAGTCAAACCATGTCCGGGCAAATGAAAAGGTTATCCAGTCGCAGAAAGAAAAAATAGAACAGCAGGAAAAAGAGTTTAAAGAAAATTTCATTTCCAATTCTGACAGGATTCTAAGTCAGGGTGAGCTGATTGAAGAACAGAGAGAGGAACTGCAACAGCTTACAGTCCGTATTGAAGATGTGGAAACCTTGCTTGATGAAGTATCCAGTGAAGCCTATGACAAGGCAGTAGAGAAAGTAGCAAAGGAAGCTGTTCTGGCTACCAGAAAAGATGATATTTATCTGGCTGAAGATTCTAAAAGATGGATACAGAGCCCGGAACGAAAAGCATCACGAAAGGAAAAGGAATATGCGATAAAAAGGTTGGATGGACTGATACGGAAAATTGAAAATGCGATGGAAAAAGCTGTTGTAAAAATCGTCCGCCAGTTAAAACAACCAGAGAAAAAGAAAGCGGTTGTGGAAGAAATCAAGAATGAGGTGAAGCCGTCTATCCGGGAAAAACTTGCACAGAATGTAGCAAAGATTCAAAGAGAAGAGGCAGAGAGAAAACAACTGAATAAAGGAAAATCACGTTCCAGTGATCTGGAGCTATAAGGGCATTTTGTTGATTCCGTAAGGACAGGACAAAGTGCCTTTTTTGTTTTTGAGAAAAAAGTGCTTCCCGGATTTGGGAAGCAGATTTAAGAAAGTGAGGAAATGAATTGGGATTATTTGATGAAGTAAAACAGAATGTGACCGTTCGGCAGGCTGCTGAGCTGTATGGATTGAAGCCCAACAGAAGTGGACTGATCCGTTGTATTTTTCATAATGACAAATCACCCAGTATGAAAGTTGACCGGAGATATTACTGTTTCGGATGTGGCTGTACCGGGGATGCGATTGATTTTACGGCACAACTGTTTGGCATTGGATTGAAAGATGCAGCCATGAAACTGGCAGATGATTTTGGAATTTCTTATTCCGGCAGGGATAGAGGATCACCGAAGAACAGGAGAAGCATTCCGATAAAAAAGCCGGAGCCGACACCAGAAGAAATCTGGCAGAAAAAATATCTAAGATGCCTGAGAGCATATCTGGATTACCGCAGCCTACTTCTGGAATGGAAAGAGAAGTATGCACCAGAAACATGGACGGAAGAATGGCATGAAAAGTTCATGACAGCACTCAGGGAACTGACGGTTGTTGAGTATTATCTGGATATCCTGCTCTTTGGGGACAGGGCAGATAAGGAAGCACTTGTAAGAGAAAAATGGAAGGAGGTGGAGAGGATTGAGCAATGCGAAAGAGAAGATAAAGGAGATCGCCACAAAAGAACAGAAAGATGCTATGAAGGAAATGCTCCGGATGGTAGATAAAAGTAAAGTCGATGAAGTGAAAAATATGCTGGAATATACACAGAAGGGAACCGCCAAAGCAACGGTAGGGAATTATATGGTCGTGCTGAGAAACGATCCGCTTGTGCGTGAGAGCATGAAGTATAACAAGCTGACGGGCAGGATTGATATTGTGAAAAAGCTCTGGTGGAATGAGGAAGTCTGCAAGCTGGACGATGATGGCAGGACTTATTTTTATTATTTCTTTGAACGCTATTATAAGCTCACAAGCGAAAAATGTATGGACAAGGCACTCCGCATCGAAGCCAACAGCCGGGCATACCACCCAATCTGTGAGTATCTGGAACAACTGGAATGGGACGGTCAGGAGCGAATCCGTTATGTCCTGCAACGGTATATGGGGGCAGAGGCTTCGGATTTTGTCTATGAGATCGTGAAGCATTTTCTGATGGAAGCGTTGAGCAGGATATACCGCCCCGGCTGTAAAGCAGACGAAATGCTCTGCCTGGTAGGTCAGCAGGGAGCCGGGAAATCCACGTTTTTCCGTTTCCTTGCCATAAATGATGACTGGTTTTCCGATGATCTAAAGCAGTTGAATGACAGTAAAATATACGAGCATCTCCGGGGACACTGGATCATGGAAATGTCAGAGATGATTGCAGCGATCAGTGCGAAAAGCAATGAAGAGATCAAATCATTCCTGACCAGGCAGAAAGACACTTACCGGAATCCCTATGATAAATATGAGGAAGACCGGAAGCGTCAGTGTATCTTTGCCGGTTCAACGAACACAAGGCAGTTCATTCCCTTTGACCGTACCGGGGCAAGACGATTTTTACCGATTGCCATAGACAGCAGCAAGGCAGAGAAGCATATCCTCGATGATGAAAAAGAAGCCAGATCCTATTTTGACCAGTTGTGGGCAGAAGCAATGGAAATATACTGGTCAACGGAGAATAAGAACAGCCTGTTGAAGTTTTCAAAAGAAATGGAGCAGGAGATCAGGGAATACCGGAAACAGTTTACACAGGAAGATACGATGGCAGGAATGATTCAGGGCTGGCTGGACGCTTATAAAGGGAGTCATGTATGTTCCGTCCAGATCTGGAAAGAAGCCTTTGACCATTTTGAACGGGAGCCGAAAAAATTCGAGACAAATGAGATCTGTTCCATTATGGATACACAGATCACCGGCTGGAAGAGGGCAGGAGTCCACAGATTTTCAAAGGAAGGCTATGGCAGACAGAGAAGCTGGATCAGAGAAGGGACAGAAGAGGCTGGCAACGAACCGGACAAAGACGGATTTACAAAACTGACGAAGGCAGAACAGTTGGAGCTGCCATTTGACCTGCCCGACAAAGAGAAAGGCTGATTTTGATGCCGAAAGGCTACGGATTCCCCGGAAATTTATCACTTGTTGACAGTTTTGTTGACATCGAAATCCTTTATATTTACTGGTGTTTCAGTTACTTTTTAACAGGTGTCAACAAGAACATTCAAAAAACTTTTCAATAGTGTTTTGGAAAATAGAAAAAACTACCCGAAAAAAGTTTGAACCCTCATGTTGACACTTACGTTGTCAGCGTGCCAATAAACTTCCGGCAGGGACAGAAGCAATCCTCTCTCTGTCGGGCACAGGAAAGAAAGGAAATAGATGATTATGGAAAAAATGATGAATGCAAAAACAGAAGGAAACACATTTACAAAGAAAATCGGACAGACAGTTTACATTGTCCGTTATCATTTTAATGAAGATGCAAAAGAAACCATGCAAGAGAAAATCAACCGGATGTTGGTAACAGAAGCAAGCCGACAGGCGGTTTGATAAAAAAGAGATATAAAGCAAGCCTACTATTATCTGTGGAGTATTCTACGGATAATGGTAGGCTCTTTATTTTTTATTAGATGATTCGCTGAGCAATTCATCATAAGTAGTATGCAGACAGTCCCGGATACCACGAAGCTGAGTGCCAGTAATGTGCTGAATACCTCTTTCAATTTTTACCAGTGATTCTCTGGTCATATCTATATTTTCTAACTGGAGCATACGGACAAGTTCAGTTTGCCCGTAGCCTTTCTGCAATCTGATACGACGGATATTTCCACCAATATCAATCCCAACCTGTTTTATTTTTTGTTCCATTCACTTCACCTGAAATAGAGGACTGAAATTAGTCCATATTTGCCTTTATCATATCGGCCAGAAATGATATAATGGGACTAATATGAGTCCATTTCTAAATCTCTTAATACAAACAACATAGAATTAGTATTTCAGATTTTGAATGTATTTATTTAGTGTATAAAAAGTAAAATTATTACAGCAGACAACATAAAAACATTAGAATAATTTCTTTAAATTGATACTATTCTTGATTGACGATATTATTTTTGAAGGAATATAATGTAATAAATATTTTGGGCGAAATTAGATGTGTATTGTAGTATTGAAAAACAATACAGATGCGAAAGGGCTGTTTTTATGGATAAAAATCTTAAGCTAAAAGGAAGTATAGTGGCAGGTATAATACAAATCCTTGCCTGCATTATTGTATATAAATTTAACATTCCAAATCCGAATATTGTATTATTTGTGCTGCTTTCAGCATCAATAGTACAATTTGGATACTTTGCAGGGATAACAAGTGGTGTTATTGCTGTTTTGTATTCTGCATTCTTTTTTTCAACAGACCACAGCTGGATTTTTTATACTCAGATTAATCGTGATAAACTGATTGTGATTGTATTGGGAGTTATTTCTAATATTATTATTGTGGGACATCTGCAAAAGGCAAATAGACAGGCAGTGCATAAAATTGCCAAACTTGAATCAGAGAAAGAGCAGCAGGAGAAAATAGGGGAACTTAATGCGACGACAGTTGCCCTTTCTGATATTTATACAGGGGTATTTCTAATTAACCTTGTAACAGATACTTTTGTACCTATAAAAGCAGAAGATGCAGTTATTAAAATTCTTGATGGTTACTCATCTTCTCAACAGGCTATTTCCATAGCAATAAAAAAGACCGCAAATGTGAAAAATCAGCAAGATATATTAAAATTTGTTGATTTAAATACGCTGCCACAGCGTATGGATTCGCAACGATATTTAAGTAAGGAGTACAGAGGTGTTTTTTCCGGCTGGGTGAGGGGAAGTTTTGTTGAGGTTTCAAGAGATGACAGAGGTAGCTTGACACAAGTACTCTACACATATCAAGTTATTGATGAAGAAAAGAAAAAAGAACTTGAACAGCAAGAAATGCTCCGTAAGGCAGTGATTGCAGCAGATACTGCAAATCGGGCGAAATCTAAATTCCCTCTTAATATGAGTCATGATATTCGCACACCACTCAATGGAATTATTGGTCTATTGAAAATCAATGTGGCACATAGTGATGATGAGAAACTTGTACGTGAAAATTACAAAAAGATGGAAAAGGCGGCAAATCACTTATTGTCCTTGATTAATGATGTTTTACAGATGAGTAAATTAGAGGATGGAAGAGAAGAATTCTCATCAGAATTGGTCTGTTTATCTGATGTTTTTTGTGATATTCAGGCTATTATAGAAGGAAATGCCTCGGATAAGGAAATTTCATGGGATTTTTCAGGAGATGTTGCTTTTGTACATCCGTATGTCATAGCAAGTCCGTTGCATTTGCGACAAATATTCTTGAATATATTATATATGGAAACAGTATTAAATTTACAAATCCTGGTGGAAAAATTTCAACAAAACAGGAATGTATAGAGGAAAAGGATAATGTGATTACTTATCGCTGGACAATTTCTGATACAGGAATTGGCATGAGTGAAGAATTTCTGCAACATATTTTTGAACCTTTTTCACAAGAACAAGCGGATGCCCGCAGCGTTTATCATGGAACCGGACTTGGTATGTCTATTGTGAAAAAACTGGTTGATAAAATGGGTGGTATGATTTCTGTTACCAGTGAAATTGGAAAGGGATCAACCTTTGTAATTGAACTGCCTTTTGAGATAGCATCTGCACCAGAAAAAGCTAAGAAGGAAGAGACTGATAAGAAGAATAATATTTATGGTTTGAATCTTATGTTAGTCGAGGACAATGAGTTGAATGCCGAGATTGCAGAAATGCTTTTGGAAGATGAAGGTGCAATTATTACAATGGCCAATGATGGGCAGCAGGCTGTTGAATTATTCAATAATAATCCAGTGGGAACATTCGATGCAATTCTTATGGATATCATGATGCCGGTAATGGATGGACTAGCAGCTACTAAAGCGATTCGATCATTAAATCGACCAGATGCAGGCACAGTTCCGATCATTGCAATGACCGCCAATGCTTTTGAGGAAGATGTACAGAAATGTTTAGATGTAGGAATGAATGCACATTTAGCAAAACCTTTGGATATTGAAAAAGTGAAAAAAACTATTTGTGAACAGATAAAAATAGATTGTATAAAAAATAATAAATGTCTGTGATTGCTTTGCTATTAAATTGACACAGGTTTGCTGTAGAGTATAATTACTGTTACAGACACTGAAAAATATAAAAACGGAGGTATCGTATGAAGGCACATAAATACTGGTCACTAGGAGCGTTAATTACAATGCTTGGTACTTTTTATACAGGACAAAAAGGTTCAAAATCAAATCATAAATATTTTGCAGTGGGTTCTCTTTTGTGCATGATAATGGCTATATATACAGGGCATAAAATGATTTCCGGAAATAGGAAAGCAAAGGTTAATAAAGAGAAAGCGGCAAAGACGGAGGAGTAAAGAATGCTTGAAGTAGGAATAAAGGCACCAGATTTTGAGTTACCAGATCAGAATGGAAAAATCCATAGATTATCCGATTATGCAGGAAAGAAAGTGATTTTATATTTTTATCCAAAGGACAATACAGCAGGATGTACGAAGCAGGCATGTGGTTTTTCAGAAAGATATCCTCAATTCATGGAAAAGGGGGTGGTCATTCTTGGGGTTAGTAAAGATTCCGTAGCATCTCATAAAAGATTTGAAGAAAAATACGGACTTGCATTTACACTTTTAGCTGATCCGGAACGTAAAGTTATTGAAGCGTATGATGTCTGGAAAGAAAAGAAAAACTATGGAAAAGTTTCTATGGGTGTGGTAAGAACTACATATCTTATTGATGAGTGTGGAATCATTATAAAAGCAAATGATAAAGTCAGGGCGGCGAATGATCCTGAAAACATGCTTAAGGAATTGGCATAATGAAGATTATATTATCACCTGCAAAAAAAATGATTACCGATACAGATAGTATAGCACCAGTTGGACTGCCAGAATTTATTGACAGGACAGCAGAGATATTGAACTGGATGAAAAGCAGATCAAAAGAAGAATTAAAAGCTATCTGGAAATGTAATGACAAGATTGCAGAACAAAATTTCAACAGATTAGAAAATATGGATCTTTATAATATGCTTACACCGGCTGTTTTATCGTATGAGGGAATCGCATTTCAGTATATGGCACCATCTGTGTTTGAAAACCAGCAGTTTGATTATATACAAAATCATTTGAGGATACTGTCTGCGTTTTATGGTGTTCTAAAACCGATGGATGGTGTGACCCCTTATCGCCTGGAGATGCAGGCGAAAGCTGAAATAGAAGATACAAAAAATCTATATGACTATTGGGGTGAAAGATTATATCGTTCAGTGCTTGATGACAGCAGGATTATCATTAATCTTGCATCAAAAGAATACTCGAAATGTATAGAAAAATATTTATCAGATAAAGACAAATATATTACGGTTACGTTTTGTGAACAATCAGGGGATAAACTGGTAACAAAAGGTACATATGCTAAGATGGCTCGTGGTGAGATGGTCAGATATATGGCAGAAAAAGAAATTGAAAATCCTGCAGACGTACAAACGTTTGACAGACTTGGATACAATTTTAGAAGAGATTTATCATCTGAAATGGAATATGTTTTTGAACGAAAAATTATGGAATAAGATTGTGCGAAAAAGGGATATTTACAAAGTGCTATCATCATTTTAAAAATAGTAATTATTACTAATTTAATGTTGACATTTTAAAACTTCTGATATATACTTCTAATTAAGAACAAATCCTAATAAGGAGGACAAATGACTAACAGAAGAAATACAATTCAGAAAGATCTTGTGAAAAATGCCGTATATGAAATGAAAAGGCATGTTACAGCAAATGAAGTATATGAATTTCTAAAGATGGAATATCCTACCATTGGAAAAGGAACGGTATATAGAAATCTTGATATACTGTCAGAAGAAGGGGCTCTGAGAAAGGTTGAAGTGCCAGATGGAGCAAACCGGTTCGATATCACATTGAAAAATCATTATCATGTGAGATGCATAAAATGTGGTGAGGTATCGGATGTAGATATGGAGGAAATACCGGATTTAATGAAAAGAATTCATGATACGCATGGAATTGATTTTTTGGAATATGATATTTCCTTTAAAGGCATTTGTCCGAGATGCAGGGAGAAGATGAAGGAGGAGCAGAATGGATAAAAAAGCAATGTATAAGCTGAGTTATGGATTATTTGTACTGACTGCCAGAGAAGCCCAAAAGGATAATGGCTGTATCATTAACACTGCGATCCAGGCGGCATCGGAACCAAATCAATTAAGTATCTGTGTAAATAAGGCAAATTATACACATGAAATGATCCAAAGGACCGGAAAATTCACAGTGTCAGTATTAAGCCAGAGTGCCCAGTTTGAATTATTTAAACATTTTGGTTTTCAATCCGGGCGGGATATGAATAAGTTTGAAACATTTGAAAAATGTGCAAGGGGCGAAAATGGCATTTACTATATCACAGAAGGAACAAATGCGTATATTTCTGTAAGTGTTAATAAAACAGAAGATCTGGGTTCCCATACGATGTTTATTGGCGAAATAACAGATATGGAAGTCTTAAGTGATATCCCTTCTGTAACATATGAGTATTATCAGAATCACATAAAACCTAAGCCACAGGCAGTAGGAAAAACAGAAGATGGTCAGACAATATGGCGTTGCAGGATCTGTGGATATGAGTATGTAGGAGAAGAATTACCGGATGATTTTGTATGTCCTTTGTGCAAACATCCGGCATCAGATTTTGAAAAAGTGATAAAGAAAGCGGAGGTAAAGGAAATGGCAGTAAACAAATACGCAGGAACACAGACAGAGAAAAATTTACAGGAGGCATTTGCAGGAGAGTCACAGGCAAGAAATAAATATACTTATTTTGCTTCTGTTGCAAAAAAGGAAGGCTATGAGCAGATGTCAGCATTGTTCTTAAAAACAGCCGATAATGAGAAAGAACATGCAAAAATGTGGTTCAAGGAGCTGGCTGGAATTGGTGACACAAAAGAAAATTTAGCTGCTGCTGCAGAAGGTGAAAACTACGAGTGGACAGATATGTATGAAGGATTTGCCAAAACAGCAGAGGAAGAAGGTTTTCCGGAACTTGCTGCAAAATTCAGAGCGGTAGGAGAGATTGAGAAACATCATGAAGAAAGATACCGTGCACTTCTTAAAAATATCGAAACTGCACAGGTATTTGAAAAGAGTGAAGTGAAAGTTTGGGAATGCCGTAACTGCGGACATATTGTAGTAGGAACAAAAGCACCGGAAGTATGCCCGGTATGCAATCACCCGCAGAGTTATTTTGAAGTACATGCAGAAAATTATTAATGTGAATTGCAGATATGAATATGGGTATGTCTGTTATACGATACAATGAGGAACGGAAATGAACAAACTGAAAATATTATCCGGAGCACAATTAAAGTATATCGCATTTACAACTATGCTCATAGATCATGTAAATAAGGCTCTGATTTATCCTAATTTGAATGGAGGAATATTGCTTGTGATAAGTGATATTTTTGACATATTAGGAAGAATAGCTTTCCCGATCTTTATATTTTTATTGATAGAAGGTTATTTCAGAACGACAAACAGGTGGAAATATTTAGGTATGCTTCTTTTGTTTGGAATAATCTCAGAAATTCCATATGACATGTTTACAACGGCATCCTATTTTGAGCCAAATGGAAATAATATTATGTTCACATTGGCTTTGGTACTCGTTATCATTTGGATCATAGATACATTAAAAGAAAAAATAGGAGTACGCTGGCGTATATTATGGTATTTCATTTCCGCTGTAATCGTGGGAGCCGGATGCCTGAGTGCGATGATATTGGGATTGGATTATGAGTATCATGCAGTCTTAATTGGGTATTTTTTATATATTTTTCATGAAAAACCTGTTTGGGCAATTCCATTTTGCTTTTTGGCTATGTATAAAGAACCGTGGGCATTATTGGGATTTGGATTAACCCTTACATATAATGGAGAACGGGGAAGGCAGAATAAGATTGTAAATTATTTGTTTTATCCAGTACATCTCTTCGTTCTGGGTATGATAAAAATGTATTTTGGATTTTAATAATACTTAAGAAAATCAGAATTAGGAGGATTAACTAATGAAATACGTATGTGATGTTTGCGGATGGGAGTATGATGAAGAGGAAGGATATCCAGAAGGTGGTATCGCACCGGGAACAAAATGGGAAGATGTTCCGGAAGATTTTGAATGTCCGTTATGTTCCGTAGGAAAAGATCAGTTCTCAGAAGTATAAATAAATTATGATGGGATTATATCAATGAAAAAAGAGCAACTTGCTATAGATATTGTCGGACTGGCAGGAGCCTGCTCATATGCCTTGGATTGTATTGAAGCAGAACTGGTAAATATCAAAAATAAACATGGGAAAAGAGTTGCATATATAAGTGTGCGTATGGCTGAATACTGGGCAATCCAAAGTGATGCGCTGCAAGATTTAGCCATATGTGCATTGTTACATGATAACGCTCTGACACAATATATTTCTGAAGAATTGAAAAATAATTCGGATATTGATTTATCAGAAGAAAAACGAATCTCCATTGCATTTATGGTGAGAAAAATATTTCAAAAATTCCATTTAAAACAGATGTTTCAAATGTCATATTATATCACCATGAACATGCTGATGGAACGGGTCCATTTCAGAAGACATGGCAGGAAACACCATTATTTGCAAGAATTATTCATCTTGCTGATATGATTGATATCATTGGAAACAGTAAGGATTTTAATGAGCAGAGATGGGACTTTATATGCCAGTATCTTTCAAAAAACAAGGATCGGTTATTTGATTCCGAATGTGTGGATGCTTTTCTTAAAGCATTCTCAAAAGAATCCTTCCAGGATTTAAGGGATGATTCTTTTGAATCAGAGCTATGGAAAATCATCCCAAGGGAAAAACAAGATCTTGACTGGGAAACGTGTAAAAATGTTGCAGATTTCTTTGCAAAGATTGTAGATTATAAATCGCCTTTTACCAGTATGCATTCTATAGGGGTGGCTGAAAAAGCGGCTCTCTTTTCCAAATACATAGGGTTTGATTCAATAAGTGTACAGAAAATGTATCTGGCAGGTGCTTTGCACGATATCGGAAAAATGGCAATTGGTAATGAAATTTTGGAAAAACCGGATAAACTTACGGATGATGAATTTTCAAAAATGAAAAATCATGCTGGTTATACATATCTCATATTGTCGGAAGTTAATGATTTTGAGGAAATACGAGACTGGGCGGCTCTTCATCATGAAAAGTTAAATGGAAAAGGATATCCTTTTGGAAAAACTGCTGATGAATTAAATGAGCCAGAACGTATTATGGCGTGCATTGATATTTATCAGGCACTTACCGAAGACAGACCTTATAAGAAGGGTTTGTCACATGACAAAGCGTGTGGGATACTTGATGATATGGCACAGAAAGGCTTTGTTGATTCTGATATTTCAAACAAGATTAGAGAGTGCTTCAAATAAGCGTGTTAAAGCGTGTGATTTTATTCAATAAAATTGCAATTTATACTTAATCTGACAAATTTGAAATACAATATAAAATAGAGTGTATGGAAAATTTCATATGCTCTATTTTTTTGCCCATTTTTGGGAAAAAGTGATTAAAAAACTATTGACATTTTGTTACTGGTGAAACAACGATTAGCATTTTATTCATTATTTTTGATCGATTCGCAGCCGACATGGTGTATTGTCTGAGCGATATGGAAGTCATTTTACGCTTCCATAAGCGAGTTATACAAGGAATGTCGGCGAATCAGCGATCGGTCAAAAATGATGAATAAAATGCGTGTTGTTCACCAGCAACTATTTTTTATTTGAATGATAGATATTCTCTTACATACTACAAAGCCTATGGCAAAGAAACTAATTAAACATTAAAGCGGAATACAATAATATCCCCATCTTTAACAACATATTCTTTTCCTTCCTGACGTACAAGCCCTTTCTCCTTACAAGCCTGCATTGTACCATACTCCTTCAGATCTTCAAAAGAAACAACTTCAGCACAGATAAATCCACGCTCAAAGTCTGTATGGATCTTACCAGCAGCCTGAGGAGCCTTTGTACCTTCTTTGATCGTCCAAGCACGTGTCTCGTCTTCTCCGGAAGTTAAGAAACTGATCAGTCCAAGAAGAGAGTAGCTGGCAGAGATCAGTTTTTCAAGACCAGATTCTTCTAATCCAAGATCTTCCAAGAATTCTTTCTTCTCATCATCATCTAATTCAGAGATTTCCTGTTCGATCTGAGCACATACGACGAATACTTTCGCATCAACGTCTGCAGCATACTCACGGACAGCTTTTACATAATCATTATCTTCTCCAGCAAGTTCATCTTCGTTAACGTTCGCAGCAAAGATGACTGGTTTGATCGTTAACAGGTTGCAGGAATTTAAGATTTCCTGATCTTCTTCATCATCGACTTCAAATGTCTTAGCAAGCTTTCCATCTTCCAGATGAGCTTTCACTTTAGATAAGAATTCAACTTCGTGAGCAAGAGATTTGTCATTTCTTGATCCTTTTGTTGATTTTGCGATACGACGGTCTAACACTTCGATATCAGAGAAGATCAGCTCGAAGTTGATCGTTTCGATATCACGAAGTGGGTTTACAGAACCATCAACGTGAACGATATTTCCATCATCAAAACAACGAACAACGTGAACGATCGCATCGACTTCACGGATATTTGCAAGGAACTGGTTTCCAAGACCTTCACCTTTGGAAGCTCCTTTCACAAGACCTGCGATATCAACGAATTCGATCGCTGCAGGGATCACTTTCTTTGAATGGTATTTCTCAGCCAGATAATCAACACGAGCATCTGGAACTGTTACGATTCCCACATTCGGGTCGATCGTACAGAATGGATAGTTAGCGGATTCAGCACCGGCTTTTGTTAAAGAGTTAAATAATGTACTCTTTCCGACGTTTGGTAATCCAACGATTCCTAATTTCATAATCTATTAATTTCCTTTCTCATGGGTATTTCTTAAAACAGACCTTGAAAAAATATCCAAGGCCATACTGTAGATAGTTTACCATAAGCAACTTGAAAAGAAAAGAGAAATGGGATAAGATATCTTTGATTTGAGTAACAAAACAAAGAAGAGACAAAACGAGGCTTTAGAAAGGAAGAAAAGTGATGGAACATCAAATTAGGTTTCCGCATTTAGGGATCGTACTGAAAAATGTCGGTGATGGAATCAATATTGGCGGGTTTGAGATCAAATATTATGGAATGATCATTGCAACAGGATTCTTGCTTGGATTGATCGTTTCCTATTACGCAGCAAAACATGAAAATAAATTTGATCCGGAATTAGTTTTTGACTATCTGATTACGATGATCATTCCGGCGATCGTAGGAGCAAGACTCTATTATGTGATCTTTTCATGGGATTATTATAAGAATCATTTGTCAGAGATCATACAGATCAGGAATGGAGGTCTTGCAATTTATGGAGGTGTGATCGCGGGTGCAATTACATTATATATCTTCTGCAAGAAGAAACATTTATCTATGCTTCAGTTTGGAGATGTGGCGGTAAAAGGGTTGCTTGTCGGACAGATTCTTGGACGATGGGGGAACTTCTTTAACAGAGAAGCGTTTGGATCATATACCAATAGTTTGTTTGCAATGCAGATTCCGACAAATTTCTTTATTGAACACGGGAGGATTGATGAGATCGTATCCAATGGATTGTATGATAAGGCAACTTATGTTGTATCTGGAAATGAAGCAGCAACCTTTATTCAGGTACATCCGACATTCTTATATGAATCGATGTGGAATCTTGCTTTATTGCTGTTGATCATTTTCTTTTTTACGAAGAGAAAGAAATTCGATGGAGAATTGATCGCCATTTATTGTATTGGTTATGGAATCGGAAGATTTTTGATTGAAGGATTAAGGACCGATTCCCTGATGATCGGATCTACAGGGATCAGGGTATCCCAGATGTTAGCATTGATCCTTGTAGTATTTGGAATAGCATTTATCTTATATAAAAAGAAGAAAATAACGAAATAAGACACAAAAAGAAGGGAAATCAAACCACTTTTAGGGGATCCTTTCTTTTTTGTGCAAAAAAACACGGATTTCTAAGAAAAAACTAAGATTTGATTGTGGATTATTCCTTGCATTTTATAAGTCTATCGTATAAAATAATGTTTATAAGTGGTAAGAAGTGGTGGAAAGTGGTGATGTCCATGTTTATGGGGGAATTTAATCACACGATTGATGCAAAAGGCAGGCTGATCATTCCTTCACGATTCCGGGAAGAATTAGGTCAGGAATTTGTGATGACAAAGGGATTGGATGGATGCCTGTTTGTGTTCCCACAAAACGAATGGGAAAGCTTTCAAGGAAAGTTAAAAACTTTGCCACTCATTAATAAAGATGCCAGAAAGTTTTCGAGATTTTTCATGGCAGGGGCAGCTCCATGTGAGATGGACAAGCAGGGAAGAACCTTGATCCCAGCGACACTTAGGGAATTTGCCCAGATGAAGAAAGAAGTTGTATTAACAGGAATGGCTGACCGCATCGAGATCTGGAGTAAGGAGAAGTGGATTGAGAACAATTCTTATGAGGATATGGATGATATCGCAGCCAGCATGCAGGAATTAGGATTAAGCATATAAGTTAGGTGGATTATGGAATTTAAACACATTTCCGTTTTATTAGACGAAACGATCGAAGAACTACATATTAAACCAGACGGAATCTATGTGGATGGGACTCTGGGCGGAGGCGGACATGCATATCATGTATGCCAGAAACTATCAGAGAAAGGAAGATACATCGGGATCGACCAGGATGCGGATGCGATTGCTGCAAGCACGAAGCGGTTAGAACCGTTTAAGGACAAAGTAACGATCGTGCGTGATAATTATGTAAATATGCCGAAAGTGTTACATGATCTTGGAATCGAACATGTCGATGGAATCTTATTAGATCTTGGAGTATCATCCTTTCAGTTAGATGAGAAGGAACGTGGATTTACTTACAGAGAAGATGTTCCGCTTGATATGAGAATGGATCAGAGACAGTCACTGACTGCAAGAGATATTGTCAATGAATATTCCGAGATGGAACTATTCCATATTATCAGAGACTACGGTGAAGAGAAATTTGCAAAGAACATTGCAAAACATATCGTGAATAAGAGAAAAGAAAGTCCGATCGAGACGACCGGACAGTTAATAGAAGTCATCAAAGGTGCGATTCCGATGAAAGTCAGAGCCGTTGGAGGACATCCGGCGAAGAAGACATTTCAGGCAATCCGTATCGAATGTAACAGAGAATTAGACGTATTGAAAGACAGCATTGATGCGATGATCGATCTTTTAAATCCAGGTGGAAGATTATGTATCATTACCTTCCATTCTTTAGAAGACCGTATCGTCAAACGAGCTTTTAAGAAGAATGAGAATCCTTGTACATGCCCGCCAAACTTCCCAGTATGTGTATGTGGCAACGTATCGAAAGGAAAACAGTTAACAAGAAAACCGATCATTCCAGGGGAAGAAGAACTAGAGTACAATAAGAGAGCAAAAAGTTCCAAGCTTCGAGTATTTGAAAGGGCAGAATAAGGGAGAGTATCAATGGAAAAGACGAGACAAGAACGATATAACATGATCTATGGCAACACAGCAAGGAAGATAGAAGATCTTGCTGCAGAGCCAGTGCGCAGACAGCCAAGGAAGACAAGAAAGGCAAGACCAAGAAGAGAACATCAGGTAAAGGAGTCAACAAGACAGAATCAGAAGAGAGCGATGTCGATCGATCTGGCCTTTATCAAGGTATTAGTTGCGGGACTTTGTGTGATCGCAGTTGCAAGTTTCTTTTATCTGTCAGAACGCACGAAAGTTTTGAATCAAAAAGCAGCTCTTACAGATGCTAAGACACAGTTGAATACGTTGCAGGTAGAGAATGAAGATCTGAATCTTGAGATTGAACAGAGTATTCGTTTTGATACTGTAGAAACTGCGGCAAAGAAATATGGAATGGTGAAACCAGATTCCAAACATACTCTTCGTTATGAGAGCCAGGATGCAGAATACATACGCCAGTACGGGAAGATACCAAAAGCAGACTAAGAGGTGGCAAACTTGAAGAAAAGAAGAAAACCTATCAAACGATTAAATGATGCTATGAAACGACGTACGATGATCGCGTGCGGAATCATAGCACTTCTTTTTGTTCTACTGATTGGAAGATTGATCTATTTTAGTATATTTAAGAACGGAATTTACAAAAGACAGGTATTATCACAGCAGAATTATTCTAGTGAAACGCTTCCGTATAAAAGGGGAGATATCTTAGATCGTGATGGAAATACATTAGCAACCAGCCAGAAGATGTATACATTGGTTTTAGAACCAAAGAATATTTTAAGATCCGAAGAGGTACAGAAAGCAACCATTGATGCACTTCATAAATATATGAAGTTAGATGAAGATAAGCTGTTAAAATTTATAAAAAGACATAAAGATTCTTACTATTCTGTATATCGAGAAGAACTTTCTTATAGTCAGATCGCAGATCTGAAAGATTTTATCGCTTCAGACAAAGCAGAGAATGTCTCAGGGATCGTATTTAATGAAAAATACAAACGTCGTTATCCGAATCAGTCACTGGCAAGCCAGGTCATTGGATTTGTATCAGACGGTACGATCGGAACTGGAGGGATCGAGCAGTATTATAACAGTATTTTATCAGGCGTCGATGGAAGAAAATATAAATATTTAAACGAAGAATTAGAACAGGATAGCTCCATTGTGGAGCCAGAGAATGGGAAAACAGTTGTCACAACGATTGACTCCAATATTCAGAAACTGGCAGAAGATCAGCTTTCTAAGTTTGAAAAGAAATATGGAAGTAAGGGAAGCAGCATTCTTGTGATGAATCCCAATAATGGAGAGATCTATGCAATGGCAAATTCTACTTCCTATAATCTGGAAAGTCCAAGAGATGATAAGAATCTCTTAAAGAAATACTCACAAAGTCAAGTTAATAAGATGAGTGAGAAAGAAAAGACAAAAGCATTTAATGAAATCTGGAAGAATCCAATTGTATCAAATGCATTTGAACCAGGTTCAACATATAAGCCATTTACGGTAGCAGCTGGTCTTGAAGAAGGAATCTTAAAGGGTAATGAAACTTATTATTGTGATGGATACCAGAAGGTTGGACCGCATACTATTCACTGTTCTCATAGAAGCGGACATGGATTGATCACGTTGTCTCAGAGTATTTCATTATCGTGCAATGATGCATTGATGCAGATCGCAGCCAAAGAAGGCAAGAATGTATTCGCAAGATATCAGAAGAATTTCAATTTTGGGAATAAGACAGGGATCGATCTTCCTGGAGAAGCACAGACAGCATCGCTTCTTCATGATGCAAAAGATATGACAGCCGCAGATCTTGCCACAAGTTCTTTTGGACAGTCATTTAACTGCTCTATGATCCAGATGGGAAGTGCATTTTGTTCTCTGATCAATGGAGGAAATTATTACAAACCGCATGTGGTCAAACAACTTCGAAGCAGTAATGGAGAAGTTGTCAGCAATATAGAGCCGACGTTAGTGAAACAGACGATCTCAAAAGAGACATCGGATAAATTAAGAAAATACATGAAAGAAACTGTTGATTCAGGAACTGGAACAAAGGCAAAGATGAAAGATTATACAGCTGGTGGTAAGACTGGTACTGCACAGAAGATTCCAAGAAGTGCAGGAACTTATATCGTATCTTTTTGTGGATTTGCTCCAGTGGAGAATCCACAGGTGCTAGTTTATGTTGTGATCGATGAGATTCAGAGGGATTCTCAGACGAATACAGGACTTGCAGTTGAGATCGCAAAGAAGGTATTAGAAGGATCACTCAAGGAATTAAATGTTGCGAAAAGCAGCAAAAAGTAATATCATCATTTTATTTTCATAATCTTTATATTAAGACAGGGATCATGGAGATAAAATGAGGACGAAAGCAAAGAAAAAACTGTTGCTTGTCACGGCTGCATTTTTCACAGGGTTTTTGGTTGTGACGATAAAACTTTCTTATGTGATGATCGCTCAGGCGGATAAATATTTAAGTTTAGCCAGAAACCTGCATCAAAGAGACCGAGAGATTAAAGCGCCAAGAGGCAGTATTTACGACAGAAATGGTGTAAAGATCGCTTCGAACAAAGCAGTCTATTCGATCTCTGTGATATATTCTCAGGTGACCGACAGGGAAAAAGTAATAAAGGTCTTATCTGAGAATCTTAAGATCAAAGAATCTTTAATCCGAAAAAAAGTATATAAAAATTCAGTAAGGGAAAAAATTAAAAGTAATGTAGAAAAAGACATCGCAGACTGTATCCGTAAGTTTAAACTTGACGGGGTCAAGGTGGATGAAGATTACAAAAGAGTATATCCATATAATAACCTGGCATCGAAAGTTCTTGGATTTACAGGAGGAGATAACCAGGGAATCATTGGACTGGAGGTTTTTTATGATCAATATCTTAAAGGAAAGTCCGGAAGGATCCGGACACTGACAGATGGAAGTGGCATAGAAATCGATGGAGCATATGAAGAGAGGGAAGAACCAGTTGCCGGAGGGGATCTTTATATTTCGCTTGATGTGAATCTGCAAAATTATGCCGTGCAGGCATGTAAGAAGGTGAAGAAAGAGAAGAAGGCAAAACAGGTATCCATGATCTTGATGAATCCACAGAATGGAGAAATCTATGCAATGGTCAATGTTCCAGAATATGATCTGAATGATCCTTTTTCTTTGTCAGCAAAGAAAAGAAAGGCAAATAGTAAGAAACAACAGGAATATCTCAATAAGAAGTGGCGGAATTCCTGTTTAAATGATACTTATGAACCGGGATCGGTCTTTAAGATCGTAACGGCGACTGCAGGACTGGAATCATCGAAAGTCAGCGTGAATGATCATTTTAATTGTCCAGGATTTCGGATTGTGGAGGATCGCAAGATCCGGTGTCACAAAGTCGGAGGACATGGAAGTGAGACATTTAAAGAAGGTGTTATGAATTCCTGTAATCCAGTATTTATGGATGTCGGTGCCAGAGTTGGTGTGGATGGAATGTATCAGACATTCCGCCAGCTTGGACTGTTTGAGAAAACAGGGATCGATCTTCCTGGAGAAGCATCTTCGATCATGCATCAAAAGAAGAATGTCGGTGCAGTTGAACTTGCAACGATGTCTTTTGGACAGTCCATACAGATCACACCGTTACAGCTGTTAAGAGCAGTCAGTGCGGTGATCAACGGCGGGAAGCTGATCACACCGCATTTTGGAAGATATGTTCAGAAGCAGGATGGAACAAGATTAAAAGCTTTTTTTTATTCAGTGAAAGAAGGTGTCATAAAAAAACAGACATCGGAGACGATGAAAGAATTGTTAGAAGCAGTTGTTTCCGATGGATCAGGAAGAAACTGCCGGATGGATGGTTTTTCCATTGGGGGAAAGACGGCAACCAGTGAGAAACTTCCAAGAGGAAATGGAAAATATATTTCTTCTTTTTTAGGATTTGCGAAAGCAGACAATCCTGCGATTATTGGGATCGTGTTGATCGATGAACCACATGGAACTTACTATGGAGGAACGATCGCAGCCCCTGTGATGAGAAGTGTGTTTCAAACTGCACTTCCATACATGGGGATTTATAAAGAATATACGCCAGATAAAAAAGAACCGTAGACGAAACAAGAACAAATGAGGTGGCGACATGAATTATGGTATTGTAAAACCAGTTTTAATTGCCTTTTTTATCAGCGTACTTCTTAGCCCGATGATGATCAGGTATTTACACAAATTAAAATTCGGTCAGTTTATCCGGGGAGAAGGACCCGAATCACATCTGAAGAAATCAGGGACTCCGACGATGGGAGGACTGATCATATTACTTGGAATCGTAATTGCATCGTTATTTTATGTTAGAAGATATCCGATGATCATCCCGGTGCTGTTTGTGACGCTGGGATTTGGATTTATCGGATTTATCGATGATTACATCAAGGTAGTTATGAAAAGGAACCTGGGACTGCGGGCCTGGCAGAAGATGTTTGGGCAGATCATAGTCACAGGAATCTTTGCGTATTATTTGATAAATTACACGCAGACAGGAACTTCGATGCTGATTCCTTTTACACATGGTAAATATTTAAACCTTGGAGTATTTTTTATCCCAGCGGTTTTTATCATTTTGTTAGGAACTGTGAATGGAGCTAATTTTACGGATGGATTGGATGGACTTGCATCAAGTGTTACGGTATTGATCGCAACATTTTTTACAGTGGCAGCCATTGGAATGGGGCATAATGATCTGGCAGCTGGAATCTGGCCGGTATCTTGTGCGACGGTTGGCTCACTTCTTGGTTTTTTAGTATTTAATGTATATCCGGCGAGAGTGTTTATGGGAGATACAGGTTCGCTTGCACTTGGGGGATTTGTGGCAGCAACAGCATTGATGCTTCGCCTGTCTTTATTTATCCCAATTGTTGCATTGATCTATATGATCGAGGTATTATCTGTTATGGCACAGGTATTATATTTTAAAATGACAAAAGGAAAAAGATTATTTAAAATGGCACCGATCCATCATCATTTTGAATTGTCAGGATGGCCAGAAACAAAGGTTGTAGCAATCTTTGCGATCACCACGGCAGTTTGTTGCCTGATCGGACTGGTAGCGATTTAGTAAGGAGAAAGAAATGATAGATACAAGCAAGAAATTTTTAGTAGCAGGAGCAGGAAAAAGTGGAATTGGTTCTGTCAATCTGCTTTTAAAAACAGGTGCAGATGTCAGTCTGTATGATGGAAAGGAAGACCTTGAGAAAGAAGCACTTTATGGAAAATTATATGAAAAGAAAGAGATTCCATTGATCTTAGGAGATATTACAAAAGAAGATGTAAGCAAGTTTGATCTATTAGTGTTAAGTCCTGGAATTTCGGTAAATGCACCAATCGCGCAGATGTTTCGTGATCAGGAAAAGCCAGTATGGAGTGAGATTGAATTAGCATATCAGGCATCAAAAGGAAGAATCGCAGCGATCACAGGGACTAACGGAAAGACAACGACAACAGCGCTGACTGGAGAGATCATGAAAGGATATTATGAAAGCAGTTTTGTTGTCGGAAATATCGGAATTCCTTATACAAGTGTTGCGCTTGATACAAAAGAGGACAGTGTGACAACCGCAGAGATCAGTAGTTTCCAGTTAGAAACGATCGTTGATTTTAAACCTGATGTATGTGCAGTCCTTAATATCACACCAGACCATCTGGATCGTCATGGTACGGTAGAAGTCTATGCACAGACAAAAGAATCCATTGGAAAAAACCAGACAAAAGACCAGGTAATGGTATTAAATTATGAAGATGATACAACAAGAGCTATGGCAGACAGAGCGAATGGAACAGTTCTGTTTTTCAGTCTGCATCATAAAATAAAAGAAGGGGTTTCCATGGAAGGTGATGCATTTATCATCGAAGAAGACGGAAAGAAACAGATCGTATGTACATTAGATGATGTGAATTTGTTAGGAGATCATAATTATGAAAATATTTTAGCAGCGATCGCAGTGACTTATTCTATGGGGGTTCCAGTTTCATATATCAAAGAAGGAATTAAGAGGTTTAAAGGCGTAGAACATCGTATTGAATATGTGGATACAGTGAAAGGTGTTGCATACTATAACGATTCTAAAGGGACTAATCCGGATGCAGCGATCAAAGGAATCAAGGCAATGAACCGCCCAACATGGCTGATCGGTGGTGGATATGATAAGAAATCTACATATGATGAGTGGATTGAAGCATTTGATGGAAAAGTTAAAGAACTGATCCTGATGGGTGTAACCGCACCAAAGATCGCTGATTGTGCAAAAGCACATGGATTTGATAAGATCAAGTTTGTTGATTCTATGGAAGAAGCAGTTTCATACATTGCAGGAAAAGCACAAGATGGAGAAGCAGTTTTATTATCACCTGCATGTGCAAGCTGGGGAATGTTCCCGAATTATGAAGTCAGGGGAGATATCTTCAAAGATTGTGTCAGAAAATTAAAGGAGAACTAAAAAGTGGCAAATCGCATCAAAGAAAAATATATGGCCGGCAAAAGATACTTTGATTATCCGATGTTGTTTCTGGTAATATTTCTGATATGTTTTGGTCTGGTTATGATCTATAGTACAAGTTCATATAAGAGTACTGTTACATATGGAAATTCCTATCACTGGCTGTTAAGGCAGGCAGTTGCGATAGTGTTAGGTGCGGTTGCAATGGTTGTATGTTGTAAATTAGATTACCGTATCATGAAAAGTGAGAAGTTTGGAAATGGCTGTTACTGGGCAAGTATCGTACTGCTAGTTCTTGTACTGATCATAGGTGCAGCAAAGAAAGGTGCAGTCCGTTGGATCAGCATTGCTGGATTTCAGTTTCAGCCATCAGAAGTATCTAAGATCCTGGTTGTGATCTATCTCGCAAACAGATTATCAGCAAATGCTCATAAGATCCGAACATTCAAAGATAGTATCGTGATCGTTCTTCCAACGGTCCCGATCATTGCTCTGATCGTTACACAAAACTTAAGTACAGCACTTGTCGTGTGTGCGATGATCGGTGTCATGCTGTTTGTGGTAAGTCCGAAGATGAAAGAACTTATGTTAACAGCAGGCGGTGGAATATTACTCTTATTAGTGTATCTGTTGACGGCAAATAGCTATCGAAACGAGCGTGTGCAGATCTGGCTGCATCCAGAAAGCCACAAAAAAGGATTTCAGACGATGCAGGCATTATATGCGATCGGTTCCGGTGGAATTTTTGGAAAAGGACTTGGGCAGAGTATGCAGAAGATGGGATTTATTCCAGAATCACACAATGATATGATTTTTTCGATCATTTGTGAAGAATTAGGATTGTTCGGGGCAGTCTGTCTGATCCTTGTGTTTGCGGCACTGATCTTTCGGATGCTCTTGATCGCACTGAATACAGAAGACTTATTTGGATCACTGGTTGTGATCGGTTTTATGACACATATCGCAATTCAGGTATTCATCAATATTGCCGTTGTAACAAACACGATCCCGCCGACAGGAATTCCACTTCCATTTATCAGTTATGGAGGTACATCGATCCTTGTTGTCATGATCGAAATGGGAATCGTATTATCAATTTCTAAGAAAATTCACATAAGATAAGGGTGAGTGTGATGGAAGAAAAAAAAGTCATCCGTATGGATGAGCATAAAAACAAGAATAAAGTACATAAACTATCAGGAAAGAAAATACTACTTGGTATCGTTGCAGTCTTGATCCTTACGGTTGTGATCATTGCAGGGACATGTAAAACAAAACAGATCAAAATTTCTGGATTAAGCTATTATACAGAAGCAGAAGTCAAAAAGGCAGTTGTAGAGAATGGATATATTGATAACTCGGTTGCATATTTCTTAAAATGCAAGATCGCGGCACCGGATCTTCTGCCGTTTATAGATTTGATTCATGTAAAGATCAATCGGCCAGATACGATCACGGTCGAGGTGAAAGAAAAAAAGAGAGCTGGATGCCTTCTGTATAATGGAAAATACGTCTATTTTGATAAAAATGGTTATGCATTGGAAAGCTATGAAAAGAAATATGACGATGTTCCATTGGTTACAGGACTTAAATATGATGAATTGGTTATGCAGGAGAAGATTCCAGTCAAGAAAGAGAAAGTTTTTTCTTATCTTTTAGAACTTACGACTGCAATTGATAAATATAATCTTCCGATTGATCAGATCTATATCAAAGAAGATGGAAATGCCTTATTGATCAGCGATAAAATAACGGTTGATCTTTATAATAAGAAGGATATTGATATCAAGATTCCTGAATTAGCAGGGATGCTTAAGAAAGTAAAAGGGAAAAGTGGAACTATTGACATGAAGTACTTTAGCGAGGACCACAAAATTGCTGTTTTTCAACCAAAAAAGAGTTGAAAAAACTTAGTAAAGAAGGTATCATTAAGTTAGTGTACAGAATTTAAGGGAGTCATTTTACATAGATGGCGTGAAGGAGGAACAACGTGGTTGAGATTATGCCTAGTGTTGAGAACACACAAGCAAGGATTTTAGTAATAGGAGTCGGTGGCGCAGGAAACAATGCGGTAAACCGAATGGTAGATGAGAATGTCCAGGGTGTTGAACTCGTGGGTGTGAATACAGATAGACAGGCTTTATCTTTATGTAAAGCAGGAACAAAGATTCAGATCGGGGAGAAACTGACAAAGGGACTTGGAGCAGGAGCAAAACCTGAGATCGGGGAAGCAGCGGTTGAAGAGAACCGTGAAGAGATCACAGAACTGGTTCAGGGATCAGATATGGTATTTGTAACATGTGGAATGGGTGGAGGTACCGGTACAGGTGCAGCACCGATCATTGCAGAGATTTCCAAAGGACTTGGAATCTTAACAGTTGGAGTTGTGACAAAACCATTTACATTTGAAGGAAAGCCTCGTATGAACAATGCAATGTCAGGAATTGCACGCCTTCAGGATCAGGTGGATACAATGATCGTCATTCCGAATGACAAGTTGTTACAGATCTGTGATAAGAGAACAACGATCCCAGATGCACTGAAGAAAGCAGATGAAGTACTGCAGCAGGGTGTACAGGGAATTACAGATATGATCTACAACCCAGGATTGATCAATGTCGATTTTGCTGATATTCAGACAGTTATGAGAGATAAAGGTATTGCACATATCGGTATGGGTGTTGCAGACGAAGAACTTGAAGCAATCAAGACAGCGATGGAAAGTCCATTGCTTGAGACAACTGTTGCAGGAGCTACAGATGTGATCGTCAATTTCGCAGGAGCGGTTGGAATGTTAGAAGCACAGCAGGCTGTGGAATACTTAAAAGACGAAGCAGGAGACGATGTCAATGTCATCTTCGGTACAGTCAATGCAGATTTTGGAGATCAGATCAGTGCAACGATCATCGCAACAGGAATCAAATCCGCAGATATTACAGGGAATGCAAGAACTGGATTTGCTGCAGCGAAGAAGCCAGTACAGCAGACACAGCAGGCTCCGGAATTTTCAGGGCAGCCATTACATAATGGAAAGGTCATGGAGGAAGAACAGCCAGTACAGACAACAAGCTATGTTTCTGAACCTGAGATGAAAGAGATCGAACAGGAAAGCTCTAAGATCAACATTCCAGAGTTCTTATTAAAGAGTAGAAGAAGATAATTTCTTAACAGATAAAAGACAGAATAAAAGCGTGTAGGATTTCAAAGATTCTACACGCTTTTTCATGTCATAGGAAATTCCGATGGAATCCCCTATGCAAGGATTTTTTCTTAACTGCTGATAAGCAGGTTATTCGATATAATCTCCACGGCTGAATACAAGCTGATAATCAATACTGGCAAGACGTCTTCCAAGACAGCCAGCACATTCAGCAGCTTCCTCTCCAGTGCAGATCTTATTGTCATATAAAGAATAATCTTTTCTTACTGCAACAGGAGAAAGATTCGGCATAACAACATTTGCACCTGCAAGAATTCCTTTTTCCCTTCCACGAGGATCAATCGTACCAAGTGCTGTTGTGGAAGGAAGCAAAAGATGAGGATTCATCAGACGAAGAATACTCACAAGGTATGTGGTAAGTTCCACACTTCCAGAAGGGAATTCCTTAAATCTTGTATCGTGATGTGGAACAAAAGGACCGATTCCGACCATCTGTGGGTCAAGTTCTTTGATAAATAGCAGGTCGTCTGCAAGATTCTCAACCGTCTGATAAGGGGCTCCAACCATAAATCCAGTTCCTACAGCATAGCCGATTTCTTTTAGATTCCACAGACACTGGATCCGGTTTTCTAAAGAAAGACTTTCTGGGTGGAGTTTCTGGTAAAGCTCTGGGTCAGCAGCTTCATGTCGAAGCAGATAACGATCAGCACCTGCATCATATAATTTTTGATAACTTTCTTTGGAGCGTTCCCCAAGAGAAAGTGTGATGGCACAATCAGGGTAGCGCTTTCTGATCTCTGCCACGATAGGAACCATAACTTCATCTGTATAATGAGGATCCTCACCGCCTTGAAGAACAAAGCTTCGATATCCAAGCTGGTAACCATTCTCACAGGCAGAAAGGATTTCCTCTTTTGACAGACGGTAACGATTTGCATTCGGATTGCTGCCTTGAATTCCGCAGTAATAGCAGTTATTTTTGCAGTAATTCGTAAATTCTACCAATCCACGTGGGAAAACACCATTTCCATAGATATTTACAGCTTCTTCTCTGGCAAGAGAGGCAAGATAAGATGCGCTTTCTTCGTTCCGTTCTTTAATAAGTGTGATAAATTCTTCTTTTGTCAATGTATGCTCTTTATGCAAACGATCAATTAGTTCGTGTAAATTCATAATGTCCAACTCCTTTTCTGGTCTATAAGAAATATAACATATAATAGAAGAAAAAACCAAAGAAATATGATAGAATAAAGGAAAATGTTTTAAATTTCAGGAGGAAGCAAACATGCAGGGAAATGTTACAGAATTTACACATCCATTAATCATGCACAAGATCTCATTGATCCGCGATAAGAATTGTGGGACAAGGGAATTTCGTACTGTTATTGGAGAAATTGCAACATTAATGGGTTATGAGATCTTAAGAGATCTTGAAACAGAATTAGTAGAGATTGAGACACCAATGGAAAAGGCAATGGTGCCAATGATCAAAGGAAAGAAATTAGCAGTTGTTCCAATTCTTCGTGCAGGTCTTGGAATGGTAGATGGAATTCTTTCTTTAGTTCCAACAGCGAAAGTTGGACATGTTGGAATGTATCGTGATGAGGAGACTTTACAGCCAAAAGAATATTACTGCAAATTGCCAGAAGATATCGACCAGAGATTGGTGTTGATCGTAGATCCAATGCTTGCAACTGGAGGTTCTGCAGACGCAGCGATTGAGTTTGTAAAGAAACAGGGAGCAAAACAGATCAAATTTGCATCCATTATCGCAGCCCCAGAGGGAATCAAGATGTTAACAGAGAAACATCCAGATATTCAGATTTACTGTGGAAGCATTGACCGTCAGCTGAATGAAAACGGATATATTTTGCCTGGACTTGGAGATGCAGGAGATCGTATCTTTGGTACTAAATAATAAAATTGCAACTTTTCATTGATTGTGATAGAATAAGAAAGTTAATCTTGGCATGCTTTATAAATGCCATGGAAACTGATACAGAAAGATACTAGAAAGAAGGATATAAATGAAGCGCGAAGATGTGAGAAATATTGCAATCATTGCCCATGTCGATCATGGTAAGACAACATTAGTAGACGAGATGTTAAAACAGAGCGGAATCTTCCGTGACAATCAGGAAGTCGCAGAGAGAGTCATGGACTCAAATGACATCGAGAAAGAAAGAGGAATCACGATTCTGTCTAAGAATACAGGAGTTATGTATAATGGAATCAAGATCAATATCATCGATACACCGGGGCATGCTGACTTTGGTGGAGAAGTAGAACGTGTACTGAAGATGGTAAATGGTGTTGTATTAGTTGTTGATGCATTTGAAGGACCAATGCCACAGACAAAGTTTGTATTAAAGAAAGCATTAGAGCTTGATCTGTCTGTGATCGTATGTGTCAATAAAGTAGACCGTCCAGAAGCAAGACCAGATGAAGTTGTTGATGAGACATTAGAACTATTAATGGAATTAGATGCAGGGGATAAACAGCTTGACTGTCCATTTGTATTTGCATCAGCCAAAGAAGGATTCGCAACATTAGATTTTGATGGTGAGAAGAAAGATATGAAACCATTATTTGAGACGATCATTGAACATATCGAAGCACCAGAAGGTGATCCAGAGAAACCATTACAGGTATTGATCAGTACGATCGACTACAATGAATATGTTGGACGTATCGGAATCGGTAAAGTAGATAATGGTGAGATCGCGGTCAACAAAGAATGCATCGTAGTGAATGCTCATGACCCAGAACGTAAAGAAAAAGTCCGCATTACAAAATTATATGAATTTGAAGGACTTGATAAAGTCGATGTAAAGGATGCACAGGTAGGATCTATTGTAGCGATCTCAGGAATCTCAGATCTGTCAATTGGAGATACGATCTGTGATGTGGATGGAGCAGAAGCAATTCCATTCCAGAAGATCTCAGAGCCAACGATCTCTATGCAGTTTATGGTAAATGACAGCCCTCTTGCAGGTCAGGAAGGTAAATATGTTACATCAAGACATATCAGAGACAGATTGTTCAGAGAATTGAATACGGATGTCAGCCTTCGTGTGGAAGAAAGTGAGAATCAGGACAGCTATAAAGTATCTGGACGTGGAGAATTACATTTATCTGTATTGATCGAGAACATGCGTCGTGAAGGATATGAATTTGCAGTCAGTAAAGCAGAAGTATTATATCATTATGATGAGAATGGTAAGAAATTAGAGCCAATGGAGATTGCCGTCATTGATGTTCCAGAAGAATTTACAGGGGCAGTTATTGAGAAGTTAAGCCAGAGAAAAGGTGAACTTCAGAATATGACAGCAGCCAATGGAGGTTATGCAAGACTTGAATTCTCTATCCCATCCAGAGGACTGATCGGGTATCGTGGAGAATTTATGACAGATACAAAAGGAAATGGTATCTTAAATACACTGTTTGATGGATATGGACCATACAAAGGGGATATCCAGTATCGTAAACAGGGATCATTGATCGCATATGAAGCAGGAGAAACGATCACATATGGTCTGTTTAATGCACAGGAGAGAGGTACTTTATTTGTAGGACCTGGTGAGAAAGTATACGGTGGAATGGTCATCGGACAGACTGGTAAAACAGAAGATATCGAGATCAACGTATGCCGCAGCAAGAAGCTTACAAATACACGTGCTTCAGGATCAGATGATGCATTAAAATTATCTCCTCCAAAGATCTTAAGCTTAGAGCAGGCATTAGAGTTTATCGATACGGATGAATTACTTGAGATCACTCCAGAGAATATTCGTATCCGCAAGAAGATCTTAGATCCAACAATGAGAAAACGTGCAAAATTCTCATAAGATCATGCACGGTATGAAAGCCGTTTAAAACATGTCGAAAAAGTGTGACTAACTTTGTCGAAGGATTTTTCTTCTAATTGTGTCAAAATTGGAATACGATTTAAAGTATACTAATAGAACACAAGAAGGGAGAAAGAGTATGACAGAGCAGGGAATCAATCATAATCAAGTGGAGGTTTGCGGACGTATCAATTCAGCGTTTGAATACAGCCATGAGATTTTCGGAGAAGGATTTTATACAGTCAAACTTTTAGTAAACAGATTAAGTGAAGCAACAGACGAGATACCATTATTAATATCAGAGCGGCTCGTTGATGTGACAAAAGATTACAAAGGAATGCTTGTAAGAGCTTGCGGTCAATTCCGTTCCTTCAACAAGCACGAGGAGAATCGTAATCATTTGATATTATCTGTATTCGTCAGGGATCTGGAATTTATAGAAAGCATGGATGGATTCAGACCGAATCAGATCATTTTAGATGGATTTATCTGTAAGCAGCCAGTATATCGGATGACACCGCTGGGAAGAGAGATTTGTGACATCTTGCTTGCAGTGAACCGTTCCTATGGCAAATCCGACTACATACCATGCATCTGCTGGGGAAGGAATGCGAGATTTGCAGGGAATCTTGAAATCGGTTCAAGAATTCAGCTGATCGGAAGAATTCAAAGCAGAGAATATCAGAAAAGAGTTTCAGAAAATGAACTGATCAGACGAGTTGCATATGAGGTATCAGTAAACAAACTGGAGTTTCATGAAAAGGATGAAGAATAGTTGTATTTATAGTATCAGAAATGATATAATATCCTAAACCAAATATATTACTACAAAAGGAAGATTCTTTGAGGTGAAAAGATGGAAGGACGAGTGGAAATATACTGTGGCCAGGGCAGAGGGAAGACATCCTGTGCGATCGGCCAGTGTGTGAAAGCAGCCGGGCAGGAAAAGCAGATCATTATGGTTCAGTTCCTGAAAGGAAAGGAGACCGAAGAATTAAGCTTTTTCAAACGTTTAGAACCAGAAGTACAGTTGTTTCGTTTTGAAAAGTACGAGAGATTGTATGAGGATCTGAATGAAGAAGAGAAGAAAGAACAAGATCATTTTATTTATAATGGATTAAAATATGCACATAAAGTCATAGATACAAGACAGTGCGACATGGTCGTTTTAGATGAAGTGCTTGGACTTTTGGATCTTGGACTATTAAAGACCGAAGAACTGGTGGAGATGTTAGAAAATCGTAGTGATGACCAGACGATCATCATGACAGGACGGCAGATTCCAGAAGCATTGATTCCATATGCAGATGCAGTATATGAGATCAGTACGATCAAAGAATCTTAATGTTGATGCTACATAGGATGATAGGAGGAAAGAAAAATGTCAATTTTTACAGGTGCAGGTGTTGCATTAGTGACACCATTCAAAGAAGATTTATCGGTGGATTATGATCAGTTAGAGAAATTTATTGATTTCCAGATCGATAACGGAACAGACAGTATCGTTATCTGTGGAACTTCAGGAGAGGCTTCTACAATGTCTCATGACGAACAGATCGAAGTAGTCAGTGCATGTGTTTCTCATGTCAATGGAAGAGTTCCAGTTATTGCAGGAGCAGGAGCAAACTGCACAGATGAAGCACTGAATCTTGCCAAGAGATCAGAGAAAGCAGGAGCAGACGGACTGTTAGTCGTAACACCATACTATAACAAAGCAACACAGAAAGGTTTGGAAGAATATTATACAACAGTTGGTAATTCTGTAGACATTCCAATCATCATGTACAATGTGCCAGGAAGAACAGGAACAAACATCCAGCCAGCTACAGCAGTGAAGATCGCGAAGAGTGTTGATAATATCGTAGCGATCAAAGAAGCAAGCGGAGATATCGGTCAGGTAGCAACACTTGCAGCATTAGCAGACGGATGCTTAGATATTTATTCAGGAAATGATGATCAGGTTGTACCTCTTCTTGCGTTAGGAGGAAAGGGTGTTATCTCTGTATTATCCAATGTAGCACCAAGAGAAACTCATGACATGGTAATGAAGTTCTTAGAAGGGGACGTCAAAGGAAGCTTAGATATCCAGTTAAAATACATGGATGTGATCCATAACTTATTTAGCGAAGTAAACCCAATTCCTGCAAAACGTGCAGTAGCAGAGATGGGATATTGTAAAAATATCGTTCGCCGTCCATTAACAGAGATGGAAGAAGATCACGCACAGGTATTAATTCAGTCAATGAAAGAAGCAGGAATTCTTTAAGGAGTTACAAAAGATGGTTAAGATTATGATGCATGGCTGCAATGGAGTCATGGGACAGGTGATCAGCAAGATCGTAGAAGAGACAGAAGGAGCTGTTATGGCATGCGGTGTTGACCGTGTGGATGATGGGCACAACGATTATCCTGTATTTACAGATATCAATGCGTGTGATGTAGAAGTTGATGCGATCATCGACTTTTCCGCAGCACCAGCCGTTGATGGGTTACTGGATTTTGCAGTAGAGAGACAGATTCCAGTTGTGTTATGTACAACAGGATTAAGCGATGAACAGTTAGAAAGAGTTCATGAAGCAAGTAAGAAGACAGCAGTTCTTCGTTCTGCGAATATGTCATTAGGAGTTAACACATTATTCAAAGTATTAAAATCTATGACAAAGTTATTAGCAGATGCAGGATTTGATATTGATATCGTGGAGAAACATCACAGAAGAAAGTTAGATGCACCATCTGGAACAGCAATCGCGCTTGCAGAAGCTGTCAATGAGCCGTTGAATAACGAATATGAATTCGTATATGACAGAAGCCAGAGAAGAGAACAGCGTCCAAAGAAAGAGATTGGAATCTCAGCAGTCCGTGGTGGAACGATCGTTGGAGAACATGAGATCATTTTTGCAGGACAGGATGAAGTTATTGAGTTAAAACATACTGCATACAGCAGAGCTATTTTTGGAAAGGGAGCAGTCAGTGCAGCTCTTTATCTTGCAGGAAAAGAAGCAGGTATGTATGATATGAGTGATGTGATCGGATAGGATCATATTTTAAAGAAAAGATAAGAAAAGGGAATGAAACAACAAAATGTTAGTTTCATTCCCTTTTTCTGCATCAGAAGTTTTTGTAAAAGTGCCTCGATCAATGCACTTTCTTTGCTTTAGGATAGATGAGTTTCATTTTCTGGTCGTTATAATGGGTATCCAGATATCGTTCAAAGAAATTAGAAGCAGGTATTTTTTTGTCACGCTGATCATAACGGATCAAGGCAGATAGTGACATGAACATATTTAATACCATGAAAACGACAATGATCCATGTAAATACAGTTCCAAATGCAATCGGAAGTTTCTCGATCAGATTGGATAAGAAAGGATAAATCCTCTTAAACCAGACAACGGTTGCAATTCCCCAGAAGAAACAATAAAGAAGATTGATTCTTCCATTCAAGTTAAAAGGCATTTTACTGTAATCCCAGAAAACCTTTCCAAAGACGATTTCACTTAAAACGCTGCAGAGATATTCATAGGCGCCGCCAAGAAAAGTACCAGTTAAAAATAGAAAGCTGTCTGAACGATCTTTATAGCGGTATAGAAGCAATGTAACACCAGCAAAGGCAAATCCCCACACAATGCTAAAAGGACCCCATACAAGGCTGCTCCTGCTCATCCAGACGCCCATCTTCAAACGACAGAAGATCGTTTCAATGATATCTCCAAGCAAAGAACCGATGGAAAATAACAAAAACACCTTATAAAAACCGCATCCCTGGGCAAATACACCAGTCTTTGGGATCGTTGGCAGTTTTAATTTACGCTGTGGATAAGCACGTTCAACACGACGATCCACATAAGATGTTATCAACGAACTCAATTTCACGCTGATCTTTGTAAGATAAGCATCCGCAGATTCCCAACGTCGTTTATCAATATTTTTTCCAAAGACAACGATCGTGGTTGCTAAAATATCAATGATCAGGACTGCAAGAAGGATAAAAATGATCAGATGCCGGATAAATGGTGGGATCAGATGATAAAATTTAAAGAGCAGCGGATTTATAAACCTTACTCCGATATATCCTAAAAGTCCCCAGAAAACAGAATGGGACAGGCAGATGTAGCCGTCAAAGTTCCATTTATTTTTGGAATAATCCCACCAGCGTTCATGGTAAAAATGTTCAATAAAATGTCCGCCAAACCATTCAATGACTGTGGCATCGATCATGGCGGCAGCAAAGATCCATAAGCCAGTCATCTGATGAGTATTGATCGTAATAACGACGGCTCCGATTCCGTAGGAAATACAAAGCGGTGAGTTGATAAAACCACGGTTTACCAAACGTTTCTGATGAAATGCTGCTTGTACAACTTCTAAGATCCAGCCGATAAATGAGTAGATAAAGAAGAGAAAGCTTAGCAAAAATAAAGTTTTGATCATCATTTGTAAATGTCTCCTTTTGTCGGATTTTGTATTCAGTATGTATAAGTATATGAAAAAATGATAAAAAAGGCAAGAAAATAGAAAAAATCTAAACGAAAATTTGATAATATATTAACGTGAGAAATAAAAAGATAATAAATTTACGGGTAAAAATAGATAAAAAAACAATAAATATAAATATATTTATGTTTAAATATGACAAAAAGAGTGTTATAATAATAACGAGATGTTGATATCGAATGGTATTTTGACCGTGGTATCATGATGAAAAATAGAGTTGATATGGAGGGAAATATTATGGCAGCAATTATTGGAAGTCCAACACGCTACATTCAAGGTAAAGGAGAGATGAAGAATCTTTGTTCTTATGCAGATAAATTTGGAAAGAATCTCTTTATTCTAACGAGTGCATCTGGAAGAAAAAGAGTAGAACCAGCGATCAATGAAGGAAATAAAGACAGCAATCTTGTTTATGATGTGTTCAATGGAGAATGCTGTATGACGGAGATCAACCGAATTATAAAGATCGTGGAAGAAGCAGGAAGTGATGTGATCATTGGAATTGGCGGTGGTAAGATTCATGATACATCAAAAGCGGTTGCCTATTATACAAAGAAACCAGTGATCATCGTGCCAACGATCGCATCTACGGATGCACCATGCAGTGCATTATCTGTTATCTATACAGATGAAGGTGTTTTTGAAAAATATCTGTTCTTGCCATCAAGCCCAGATATGGTCATGGTAGATACCGATATCGTTTGTAAAGCACCAGTAAGACTGTTGATCTCAGGAATGGGAGATGCTTTAGCGACATATTTTGAAGCGAGAGCATGTAAAAGATCTGATGCAAGTAACTGTGTTGGAGGTAAATGTACATTGGCAGCAATGAATCTTGCTCAATTATGCTATGATACATTAATGGAAAATGGAGTACAGGCAATGATAGCAGCGAAAGAAGGAATTTGTACAAAAGCTGTGGAGAATGTTATTGAAGCTAATACTTATTTATCAGGAATCGGATTTGAGAGTGGAGGATTAGCAGGGGCTCATGCGATCCACAACGGATTTACAGCGATTCCAGAAACACATAAGATGTATCATGGAGAGAAGGTGGCATTCGGAACACTGGTTCAGCTGGTATTAGAAGATGCGGGAGAAGATGAGATCATGGAAGTGATTGATTTCTGCAGTGAAATCGGACTTCCTGTAACATTAAAAGGATTAGGAATCGAGGAAGTGAAACCAGAGCAGATCATGGAAGTGGCACGTCTTGCATGTGTACCAGATGATACAATGGGGAATATGCCATTTGATGTGGAACCAGAAGATCTGTATGCTGCGATCATGGGTGCGGATGCTTTGGGCAGATATTATACGGAAGAGTAGAATTGCTGATTATTTCATAAGTAAGGATATGTAAAGTATGAGACCCCCTGAAAGGTTGATCGACCTTTCAGGGGCTTTTTGAAATTAAAAAATAGAATTACACAAAAAATCAGTAAATAACATTTGGAATTTTTTCTTTTTATATCGACTGACAGGAACGGTGACATTAGAATTTAATATAGCACAATCCTTTTGTATAGAAGTTACATATGTCATATTAACAATATAGCCTGTATGGCAGCGATAAAAACGTTCATCAAGTTTATCTTCGTATGCTTTTAAGGATTCATGTCCAGTGATTTCAGATCCGGATGTTAAATGAAATAAAATATTTCGGTTATAAGTTTCTATGTATATAATTTCAGGAAATTTGATTTTGAAAATATTTCCTGAATCTTTTATGATTAAAAAATGCTTTTCATTAGATTTAAGTTCTGAAATAGCTTAGTCCAAAACATTTTCCAATTGCAGATATGAAAGTGGTTTTACAAGATAATCAAAAGCTTTTACTTTGTAACCAGATAAAGCATATTCTGGAAAAGAAGTTAAAAAGATTAAAATTACAGATGGATTAATGTCTCGTATTTTTTTAGCAATTTCTATTCCGCTATAGGTTTGGAATTTTATATCTAAAAATAAGATGTCAATATCATTTTGAGAATAAAAATAAGATAACAGATCATTTTCATTTTCAAAGGAGTTAAATTGATTGATATTTTTGTGCTTTTTAGAATACTGTTTCAAAAGTAATTGAAAATTTTGAATAAAGTCTTTTTCATCATCACAAATACAGATTTTCATAATGTTTTCCTCTCTTATATTTAATTCAGGTTTTGTGGGAGTGGTATGGAAATATTTACAACAAATTCTTCAAGGTTGGAAGAAAAAGAGACATTTCCGTTATATTTGGAAACGATTTTTTTGATTGAAATTATTCCAAAACCATGCATAGAAGAATCTTTTTTTGTAGTTATGATGGAGCCGTTTTTATATTTTAATTTTTATTATATGTATTGGATGCATGAATGCAAAAATGATTTTGTGTCGTATTACAGCAAAAGGTGATGCTTTTGTTCTTGTCACAACATTGGGTAGCTTCAATGCAATTATCCAACAAATTACCAAGCAAAGAACATAACTCTATATTACGAATAAAATGAATATTCTCTAATTCTACGTTCATTTTGCAAGAAATGTGTTGTTCGTGGATCAGCTTTAATTTCTCAGAAATTAAAACATCAATAAAAGGATTTCCTGTGTGTATAGCATAGGAAGATTTTGAAAGATCATTCAGTAAGGAATCAATATGTTGTGTGTATTGATTGATCTCTGCTGGCTGTGATTTTAAGGCTAAAAGCTGATTTTTAAGATCATGACGTATAATGTTTAAATCTTCAATGTCCTTTTGTTTTTGCTGATAATAATAAAAAGTTTTTTCTTCTTGTGATTTTACAAAATTAATATAATTTTCTTCAGCCTTTTTGGAAAGGTACAGGTTGAATAATATAAAATGGCAAAAAGAACTGATCATTAGTACAATAGATATCCATAAAAAGACTTCATGATATTGTGAAGAAATATCAGAAATTTTCAACAAATATATAATGCCTAAAATGAGAAGTAAGCATGTGATGATCGGAAGAAAATAAAGAATACTTTCTATTGGTGTAAAAGAAATCTCTATATCGTTTTGTTTATGATAAAAAACAAAATGTAATAATAAGAGGGATAAAATTTTTGAAAAAATGATCATTTCCAATGAAAGAACCTGATTATCAAAAATATCGGATAAAGATGTGCAATGTAAAACACTAAAACAAATTCCAACAGTTAATAATTCACATAAACATAAAACAATATAAAATACAACGATCATTTTTAAAGTAGATTTCAATTGGAAATCCAAATATAAGTAACGATTTAAAAATATGATGGAAAACAATTCATAGATTAATTTAAAAATAAATGGGCAAGAAAGTAAATTTAAAAGAATAATAGAAAGACCCCATAATGTGTAAAGGATACCTGATTTTATGTACGAATATCGAAAATTAAAATATTTTGTACAATAGCATAATAAAATCGTGTCAATAGAGGTTCCAAGAAGGGTTAGTAATATAGTAAGTGTCATAAGTTGATCTCCTTTTATCAAATTTCTCTAATAATATATTTTAATACAAAATTATATTTTGTAAAGGCTTTAATATAACCATTTGAGCATAAAAAATGACTAGATACGCAAGGTGGATTTTTATTTGCATGAAAGGGTGGTATTATATTAAGAAAAACATATGAAAGAGGGGAAAGTAAATGAGACAAAGCAAGAGAAATAGGATTGTGTTCATTGTAATAGTGATTAGTATCATAGTAGCTCTTGGAATTATTGGGTTGTTTAAATCTGGTTCAATGATACAAAAAGATTATAAAAAGTCTGTAAGATATAAAAAACTGAAATATCTATCTTATAAACTAGAAGATCATTATAACAAAAAGATTCTTTGTTCTTCTGGAATTAAAGGAATGCCGTACGAGTATCAAATTAAAAAGAATGGGAAATTGTATGGAACACTAATCGATGAATATGGGTATCCACTGAAAAAATATGGGCATGTAATGAAAGATACGATTGCGCATAATGTAAAACATATTAGTTTTGGAGGAAGAGGAAGTCTGTTGTATCTTGATTATAAAAACAGATTGTATGGAATGGGGTGGAATAGTGATGAAGAATTTCAGATTAAAATGCCAGAAGATAAAAGAAATAATGTAAGTACAGCAGTTTTTCGTCAACCTGTTTTTATTATGAATAATATTATTTATGCTTCCATCAATGAAGGAGGAGCGGTCATTGCTATGAAAAAAGATCATTCTGTATGGACATGGGGAAGTAATGCAGGCGGAATGTTAGGATATGATAAAAATACGGATTTAATTTCCTGTAAACCTAAGAAAATATTTGAAAATGTAAAATATATTGCAGCAGGTGGATATAATATGGCTGTGATTACGGAAAAAAATAATCTATATTTGTGGGGAGATAATACCTATGGACAATTGGGTAACGGAAAGAAGGCTGGTTGGTATTTTGGAGATTCTAATAAAGAATGTTGGTTTAAACCTAAAAAAGTAATGGGAGATGTGGCAGCTGTTCATATAGGAAGCGGAAAAATTATTGTTACCAGAATGGATGGCAGCAAATGGGGTACAGGAATAGGATTTGGAAATGAGAGGTCAGAATCTGAAAAGAAAGTTGGCACTAGATTTGTGATGATATCAAAATAATAGTTATTGGAAGATTAATTTAAGGAGAAACATTTTGAAAGATAAAAAGAAATTAATAGTATTAATAGTAATGTTGTTGATGCCAGTGTATAATGGTCTCATAAATTAAGACACTTTTTCGGACAGATCTTAATGAATCTGAT
>ENA-OROQ01000520-OROQ01000520.1-human-gut-metagenome-genome-assembly--contig:-NODE-520-length-40612-cov-8.72084_pt1 | contig 40612 bp, 39 predicted proteins | sample MGYA00242136_ERZ509062 | MGnify/ENA primary metagenome ERZ509062 (study PRJEB26280, sample SAMEA2338735) | human gut metagenome | biome: human gut; feature: human-associated habitat; material: faeces...
GGTGTTGGAACATTAGTGATGGTTTTGTAATTAAATATGAAAGAATATTAGGTATATTACTTATAGCAGTTGGAATATGGGTGAGATGATAGATTTCCTGAGTTGGTTTTGATTGTAGAGTTTCAAGTTATTTATATTTCGCTCATTTGAAAATTCTTAAAAGGGAAATTAGATTTTGAGGAGACGGTGATGTGAAAAAAATGTATACTCTTTTAGCTGTATGTAGTTTGGTAGTGTTATTTTTAGGTTGCAGCAATCGGAATGAAATCCCAAAAGGAAGAAGTTCCAAAGCTTGAGGAAGGAACGAGGGTGAGCATTGTGTATAATGGTGATGTTCAGGAGTCTTATCCAGCGCAAATTAAGACTGTTTTTGCAATTTATTTGGTAGATGAAAATGGTGAAGTGATAAGAGGAACGGAATAAAAGTTGTTGATATTTTAGGCACTCTTTATGATTCAAAAAAGAAGAGAAAAAATGATGATGACGAAGAGTAAGGAAAGCAAAATTCCAGTCTTACGAGGAGGTGTACTGCAATGAAAAACAGATGGAAACGAGTAGTGGGAATTGCGATGCCACTTGCTATCATTATTGTCGGAATAAGTTATAACAGTTACGTTAGAGTGCATACTTTTACACTTTCAGGTAACGAAACAGTAAAGAGTGAGCAAATACAACCTGTTAATGGAAGAGTAAAAGTAAATGGTACCGTTGATACAGAAGTCAGATTTACAGATGTTGAAACTGGGAAAACTTATGAAATCGATTATATTACATCTGGGGTATCAGAAACACTTCAACTAGAACGAGGAAAATGGTATGAGGTAGAAGGTGCCGGGGAGCTTATAGTGAGACCAGTCAATATTCGTATAGAATAACGATTTTCATGAACACGAAGATGAAAATTTGTAGAAAGAGAGTAGCTATCATGAGAAAAAAATATTTCAAAGCAATGTTGGCGGTATTTTTTCTAGTTTTATGTACGTTGGGAACAACAGGTTGTTCTTCCAAAGAATCAGAAGATTCAGAGGGGATCGGCAAGGGCAAACGAATCTTTGAGGAAACAATTTCCCCAAATAAGGATTATGTTGAAAATGAAAAAGATGTTGTCTATCATACAGTAGAAATCTATCAAAATAGTGATAATGTGATTATAGTGACTTCAAAATCCACTTCAGCATTTTTCAAACCATTGCAATATGAAGTGGAATCTGACACAAGTATCACAAAATCAGATATTGATGTAGAGTGGACAACTTCAATGGGAAACCCGGATCCAACAAAGGAAGATCAATTACATATAGCTTCTGTATCTGTTTCGCAAAACGGAAAGCTATTAGACAAGAGAAAAATAAATTTTGCGAACGGAGCTTTTGAAATCATTGAGGATGTAATAGAGAGCAAATAGTCAGATAATGTTTTCTAATAAACACAACAAATTTGTAAAAACGGTTGAATCAATTAAAGCTTGAAGGAGGAAGTTATGGCATTTGATTTTAAGAAAGAATATAAGGAATATTATATGCCGAAGAATAAGCCGCAGATTGTAGATGTGCCGAAAATGAATTATATTGCAGTGAGAGGGTCGGGAGATCCAAATGAAGAAAATGGGGCATATCAGCAGGCAATCGGTATACTATATGCCGTGGCATATATTCTGAAAATGAGTTATAAAACAGAATATAAGATGGGGGGCTTTTTTGAATATGTAGTCCCGCCGCTGGAAGGCTTTTGGTGGCAGGACCGTTATCCGTTTGCCGGATTTTGTTTCCAAAGCAGATTTTGCCTGGGCGGTAGAGACAGCGGGTAAAAAGAAAAAAATCGATTGTTCCTCAGCAGAATTTCTGACGGTTAATGAAGGATTATGCGTTCAGATTATGCACCTAGGTTCTTTTGACAAGGAACCTGAAACAGTGGTACTGATGGACGCGTATATAGAACAGAATGGTTATGTTAATGACATTAATGGGGAGCGGCTGCATCACGAGATCTATATGTCAGATGCAAGAAAAGTTGCCCCGGAAAAGTGGAAAACAGTTATTCGGCATCCCATTAAAAAAGTGTGAGAAATTTTTTCTACTTTATAAGGTTTATTAGATAACAGAAAAAGAATGATATAATGTAAAATAATGTTTGTTGAAGTTTATTTGATTTCAGAAGGCAGGAAAAATGTACACACTGGTAAGAAAAGAAGAGAAGAAAAATCGAAAATATGAACATCTCTTTTATATACGAGAAAAGCCTCAATTAGTAGGTTATACAAATTATAGGGATACTACAGAAAGATTTGAATGGAAAATAGTTGATGAACATATATGGGAATGGAAACAAATAAATAGAAATTACAGAGTATTAGATTACATTCCTATCGTTAATACAGCGAAAGCTTTTTTCTTAGAATTAAAATACAAAATATACAAAGATAAAGAGGAAGTTGGCAAAGCATTTTTTTACGGGGTTTCAAAAACAAAAATGAACGTGATTTTTTTGTTATCAATGATAAAAAATATTTTTGTTGTCCAGGAAATACAGATTTGGTTCGTCCTCTAAAAAAATATTTGTGGACAATAGAGAATATAGAGCATCAATGTGTTGCAAAGATTGAAAAAATTCTAACAATTCAGTATATGTAATCGAAAAATTAGATTTGGAATTAGAACTTGAATGGGTTATTTTGGCGGTTATGCACATGGACATGGCTGTATTTTCACGTGAGGGCAGAGGACCGGTTACGGCACGATAAAATGAAATGCATTCCTATTTGAAACGGTTTACCTCGTTATTTTCCTTAACAATAAAAAGAAACGGTGGAGTGATAACTATGGGAGTTATAAAATCACTTTTTGAAATGTTTATACAGACTATACCATATTTAGCTGTATTTCTGTTCGGGTGGGTTGCGGTAGCAAATGCTATTCAACAAGATGATTTATTTCCGCCACTCACTTTTAGTATCTTTTTTACGATTTCTTTCATTGGATCAGTGAATATGATGATGTGGAAACTCGAAGCGAACGAAGATGAAATTACATGGCGTTCAACTTTTGGGAGAAAGAGAACTTTTCGTTTTGAAGATATTACGCAATGTGAGAGAAAGAAAGGTTCTATATGTGTCTATGTCAAAGGACAAAAATTATTTACCATTGACAGTAATATCGACAAAGAAGAATTTATGGCAGATATAAAAAGGAGAAAAATACCTATAAAATCTTATTGGGTAAATAAGTATAAATGACAAAGATCTTATAGTTTATATTTAGAATAAGAAGCATTAAAAATTTGAATTGAACTAAATTTCAAGTTGTGAAGGTGAAATGGCAATGTACCCTAATTTTTGGTTAATAATGTTTTGTGCTTTTATAGTTTTGCTGGAAGATATATCAGTAAAAAAAGGAAATAGATAAAACGGGAAATTTAAATGTTGGAGAAGGGAATATTAGCCTCAATATAGGAATGCAAGAGGTTCTTGCGTCTGTTTTTTTGATATGCAAGAGGCACTTTCTTGAAAAAAACTTGGTTGAATTATAGACTGGAAACACGGAGGTGAAATACATGGATTTTGGAGAACAAATTAAAAGCATTCGTCAAAAAGAAAAATTGACACAAGAACAATTTGCTATGAAACTGAATGTGAGTAGACAAGCTGTTTCAAACTGGGAGAATAACAAAAATCTTCCAGATATAGGAATGCTTATTTTGATGTCTGATGTGTTTCAAATATCTCTGGATTATTTGATTAAAGGAGAAAATGAAATGAACAACATGACAGAAAAAGTAATCAAAGATGGAAGTGAAACCAGAAGAGCCAAGTATAATATGGTGTGCTCGATTATAGGCAGTTTCTTGATTTTAATCGGGATTATACTGCTTCTTGTGAAGGGACTGTCGGTAGAGTATATTGATGCACAAGGAGTGCTGCATGAGAATTTCTTTCTTGTCCCAATTGGATTTTTATGCGTGTTTAGTGGTTTGATTTCTTTTATTACAGTTGGTATAACTACAATTATCAGCAAATTTAAAAATAGGAACTCATAATTATAGTGCTATTTTCAAGGCAATTTTTTCTTGAATGTGGAAACTATTATTCACATGGATTGTCAAATTTCAGTTTTTGCAAAGCAAATACATATGATAGGAAAGAGCATTATGTTATTGGATTTAAGCTTTTGGAAATATGAGGACTCTGTAAATTATCAACTATAGGATATATATGTTAATTTGCGTTGCTTGTGGCAATGGCTGTTGTCGGTGTGGATCATGGCTGGTCTGGAATGAAACAGTTAGTCAGGTATTTACAACCGGAGTAAAGGAAATTACAACCGAACCTGCATTTTACAATAATGTAGTAGAGTTTAACGGTTCCTATTACAAGGTAGGCGGTAAGCAACTTGAGGTAAGGGATTTGAAGGTAGAAAATGATAACTTCTACATTCTCACATTGGCGGAGATTGCAAAAGAGTTAAACAGACGAGGAATGAGAAATGCAAATATTCTCTTATCCGTAGGGTTGCCTCTTACAAGATTTGGAGCAGAGAAGCTGGACTATCGACATTATGCCCATTGAAGATTCTGCACCGAATGAAGCTGAGTGCATCACAATCAAGGAAGGCTTGATTAAGTGCATGAGGACAATCAACGAGGAATGTATGAGGTAGTATGGTAAGGAGCTTTCGGAGGAAGATATACAGGAAATTATGAGAACCGGAAAACATGAGAGACTTCCTCAGAAGTATCTGACCATCGTGGAAGAATGCCTCAGAGCTTATGTAGATAAGGTTTACAATATTCTTTTGGAGCATGGCTACAACCTTGAAGTGACAGAGATTGTATTTGTCGGTGGGGGAGCTGCTGTCATGAAGCGTTTTGGAAACTATGACGGTAATAATATCCAATACATATTCTGCAGTTTGCAAAGATGGCAGAAGTCAATATGATTTATTATGAAAAGGATTACTATGCAGTTCCGGATACAGGGGCGGAGAAAGTGTATGAATTGTTAAGGCAGGCACTTTTAGCACAAAAAAAGGTAGCAATCGCAAAAACAGTGATGGGAACAAATGAAAAACTTCTTGTGCTGTACCCTACAAAGGAAGGGATTATTGTTAAAACCTTGTTTTATTATGATGAGATTGCTGCCATTCCTAAGAGCGTTCCAAGGATGAAGTTGGATGGGTTCCGATGTCTGGCTTATATAGATTACGGTATGGTGGATCTTCGTAATAAACGCAATATACGAATGCTCCCACGGTTCCCAGAACTGAAAGAAATCAGTAAAAATGTAGGAGGACGATGCATATTAGATGGCGAAATCGTTGTTTTGACAAATGGAGTTCTAGATTTTTATCGCCTGCAAAAGAGGACGCTGCTCACAGACAAATTCAAGATAGAGATGGAAGCATTGCGCTATCCGGCATCCTTCGTTGCCTTTGACTGCATTTATATAGAAGGAAAAGAACTGATATGGACACCCCTGATGGACAGGAAAGAACAATTATCCCGGATTGTGAATGAGGATTCGAGAATATCGGTGTCCAGATATGTGGAAGGTTCGGGGACTGCGCTTTATATGGCGCAGAGGCGAGCAAACTGGAAGGCGTTGTTGCAAAAAGAAAAGACAGCTTTTATCTGATGGGGAAACAAACGAAGGACTGGATCAAATTCAAACGGATGGCAGACGAGGACTTTGTAGTAGCAGGATATATCAAAAAAGGCGGACATATGTATAGCATTGTTCTGGCAAAATACAAAGGTAATACACTGATTTTCAGAGGGTATGTAACATCTGGCGTGACAAAAGAAGCAATAGATACTTTGGAAGTGACTGGCAAGAATCCATTCCTTTTGATGCCTATTGGGGAACATGATGTAATCTGGGTGAAGACGAACCATGTATGTGTTGTGGAATATATGCCCAATCTCATTAATTCGCTAAGACAGCCAGTATTTAAGGGTTTTCGTGATGATGTCTTACCGAAAAAAGTACAGGCATCAGAAGCATAAAATAAGAGAAACAAATTGGTAAGAGTCGATAAATGAAAAAGAATGCACACCATTATGTACGGAGTGTATCCTTCAAGTGGAACGCAATGGAGATAGAAAGGGAGAAGTTTTACCATTGCAAGGTTAAAAGGGGATTAAGTATAAGTTTTGATGATTTCTTCGGCAATGGTTCGCTTTGCAATACAGCGATCCATTGCCTGTTTTTCTATGTAACGGTGAGCATCAGGTTCGCTCATGGAGAGTTCACTGATCAAAATCCATTTTGCCTTGTTGACCAGACGGATTTCAGCCATTTTTTCTTCGATGGACAGAGACTTCTTTTCAAATTGTCTTAGTCGTTCTCTGGCACTTTCCATCCAGTTAAGGGCATGTAGCATAGTTGGTTTTGAGGTTGGCTTTGGCAAAGTGAAGACGCCGTACTCAGCAACCTTATCGTGGATACCGGAATGAACATCACTTTTTACCAAAAGCAACACAGCGGACGGTTTGGTAGTACAGGTGTCAATTGCAAAACGAGTACCCACATCATCAGGCAAAGGGGCGTTGATGATAACAAAATCAAATGTTTTTTCGGCAAGTGCCCGTTTGGCGGCACTGACACTTGTAACATTATGGATAGGGTAGTATCTTGTTTCGGGGAGCAGGTCAGCAAAGGCAGAGGTGAAACTATCTGTTGCAGACACGATGAGTATATTGTAAAAACGTTCTCTTAAACTCATTTTACACCTCCTCCTTTTTTCGTTGGTTTGAATTATTTATTGCAATAAATATTTAAGATAGCATCTGGTATATGTTCTTTTATGAAATTACTGTTTATGGCTGCAGCACATGCGGATTTAAAATCGCCGGGCAGCTGCTCAAATTTTGCCAGCGTATCTGCATCTGCTTTATACAGGTTCATATCAGCGGGACCTGGTAATTCCAGTTTATTCTGAATGCCATCCATAATTGCATAAATCAGCAGGGCAAATGCAAGATAAGTATTTGCGGATGGATCTGGAGAGCGAAGCTCCGCACGTTGGTATTTGCCTACAGCAGCAGGAACTCTGACAAGCTGGGAACGGTTCTCGCTGGACCAGGAGATATATCTTGGAGCTTTATTGCTGCCAAAACGCTGATAAGAATTTTCTGTCGGGTTTAAAAATACGGTCATATCAGAAACCTTATCCAAAATACCTGCAATTATATAATCCATATAGTCTGTATTATCAGAGGATTTTACAGATATATTGATATGGAATCCGTTTCCCGGTTTATCTTCCAGCGGCTTCGGACTGAAATCAGCAAAAAGCCCATTACGTCTGGCAATTGTTTTCACAACAGTTTGGAAGGTCATGGCATTGTCAGCAGCAGTCAGTGGATCGGAATAGCGAAAATCAATTTCGTTTTGTCCCGGTCCTTCTTCGTGGTGAGAACTTTCAGGCTGTATTCCCATCTGTTCAAGTGTCAGACATACTTCTCGGCGGATATTTTCGCCTCTGTCTTCCGGGGCAATATCCATATAGCCTGCGCTATCATAAGGCTCTTGGGTCGGGGTTCCATTATCATCCAGAGTAAACAGGTAAAATTCCTGTTCAGCACCAAAGAAGAACTGGAGTCCTGCGTTTTGGGAATCCTGAATTGCTTTTTTTAAAATAGAACGGGTGTCACATTCAAATGTTTTTCCGTCTGGGTGGGTAATGTTACAGAACATTCGTACCACACGGCCATGCTCTGGTCTCCATGGCAGGGGCATAAGTGTGTCTGCATCCGGATGGAGGAACAGGTCGGAATGGTTTTCATCGCCAAAGCCTGCGATGGCAGATGCATCAATGGCAATTCCACATTCAAAAGCGCGAGGAAGTTCCTCCGGCATGATGGATATGTTTTTCTGTTTGCCAAATACATCACAAAAGGCGAGGCGGATGAATTTTACATCTTCTTCTTGCACATATTGCATTACCTCTTCTTTTGAATACTTCATAAGCCTACCTACTTTCTTTTAATTTGCTACATACATTTGTTTATATGGGTTTTTACTGTCTGGTGTGATGACTGTAAAAGGAGCGGATAAAAGTTCGTCCACAGAATATCCGAAGTCTGCACAGTATTCGGACAGATATTCCTGGATTTCCTCTAAATCCTCTGGGGCTGCACATCTTGCAGTTACCTGTTCCGGAAAGCAGATATCCTCACAGTTGCCGCGCAAGAACATTTTACCGCCGTGCATTCCGGTACATGGGAAATTGCCTACGATACGTTTGTCGTCTGTGTGAAGTCCAAGGACGATAATTACGCCGCCAGCCTGATATTCCCCAAGAAAGCTTCCGGCACACCCACCGATGATCATGACTGGAATCTTTTCCTTGTACGCTTTCATATGAATTCCGGCACGATATCCTGCATTGCCTTGTACATAAATTTTGCCGCCACGCATGGCATATCCGGCGGCATCACCAATATTGCCATGGATCAGGATCTTCCCTTCATTCATGGTGTCGCCTACTGCATCCTGAGCATTGGCATTTACGGTAATAGTGGCATTGTTTAAATATGCACCCAGTGCATTTCCCGGAATTCCATTGATTGTAAGATTCCGATCAGACATACCGGCAGCGATGAATCTCTGACCGCAACAGCCTTCAATCGTACAGTTGCGGTCTGTCCCACGTAGTGCTTCATTTACAGCTCTGTAATCTAAATTTGCAGCATCAATGATTTTCATATTATACCACACCTCCAAAAAATTGTTTACGCTTTTCTACGGAAAATGCTGTAGAAGTAGCAGTTTTTTTCAACATTTCAAAATCAATGGAACTTAAAGGAATACGTTCTCTAATTAAAGAAGTATAAATTCCAGCCCGTTCAGTTGCCTCGATAAGGATAAATCCGGTTAAATAGTCACCGCTGGTAAACAGACGTTTTAAAGTTCCTTCTGACTTTTCCTCATACAGTTCGCAGCCCTGTTCAGCGGTATAGTAGCTTCCGGCGGTCATGGCATGTAATCCAAAGAAACCGATGGAGTTCATAGGGATTCCTTTATCGAAAACAGAAGAACCGCCTGCCATATTGATGCCAGCACAATTTCCTTGCATATAAGCATTTGGCAAAATGGCAAGGACACGTTTATCGTGGAACGAAATGTCTTCGCCTTCCGTACAGTCGCCAGCGGCATAAATATCAGGAATGGAAGTTTCCATTTTGTTGCTGATTAAAATGCCACGGTTCACTTCACCACCAATTCCTTTTATCAAAGAAGTGTTTGCACGAACACCGACAGCAAGGACTAAAACATCGAAACGAACGGTTTTTCCGCTTTTCATAAAAGCAGTATTTTTATCGAAAGATATTGCACTGTCATTTAACATAAAGTTGATTCCATTTTGTTCCAGATGTTTTTGCATTATAGCTGCGCAGTCAGCATCAAGGATACTGGAAAGCACACGGTCTGCAAGGTCGCATATCGTAATACTGGAAACACGGTCTTTTAAACCTTCGGCACATTTTAAACCGATGAGACCGGCACCTACGATCAACACATCCGAATTTTCATTGATGGAAGCTTCCAGTTCCAGCATATCATCTATCGTCATAAAGGAATGCTTCTGTTCCACTGATTCCAGACCCGTAAAAGGAGGTACAAAAGGAGAGGAACCAGTGGCAATGCAGAGTTTATCATAAGGAATCACGGTATCATCGTTTAGGGCTATCTGTTTTGTGGAAGGATCAATTTGCACAGCTTTCTTTCCATAGAGAACTTCACATTCCATTCTTTCATAAAAATTCTTATCACGATATGCCATTCTCTCCAGATTCGTTTTGCCTTCCAAATAATAGGAGATTAGTGGGCGGCAGTATACAGGATGCGGTTCTTTTGAAATTACGATGATCTTGCCCGCTGCATCCTCTTTTCGGATACCTTCAATGCAGCCCACAGCAGCAACGCCATTTCCAATCACAACATATTGAGTCATTCTACTCACCCCTTTCTTCATAGACGATTGCCCGGTTCGGACAGCCTTTTACACAGGCTGGTTCACAGCAGGTATTAGCAATGCAAAGTTCACATTTTTGCATAATGCCTTTTTCATTCGGTGCCAGTGCCCCATATGGACAGACCAGAACACAGGTAAGGCATCCCACGCATTTGTTCTGGTCTATATGGACAACTCCGTCAATCTTTGAGATTGCACCTGCAATACAGCTTTTTATGCATAATGGATCGGTACAGTGTCTGCAGGAAACGGCGTAACAGATTTTTTCGCCTTCTTCAATATGGATACGAGGAAAGATTGGCTTTCTTTTTAATGCTTCTGTCATATCTGGTTTGCCGGAATTGGCAAAAGCACAATTATATTCGCATAAATGGCATCCGAGACACCATTCTTCTTTTACATAGATTCGTTTCATTTTTATCAATCTCCTGCATGAGAGATACCAAGTATCTCAAGCTCTTTTTCTGTCAGACCAATGCCACGCAGCATCAGACGGTTTCCTCGTAAAGCCTCGATGGAATTGATGCCCATGCCACCCATCAGTTCTTTGATTTCGTGTTTCCATGCGGTCATAAGATTCATCAGGCGTTCGCTTCCCATTTCAGGATTCAGTCTCTTTACAAGCTCTGGACGCTGGGTTGCGATTCCCCAGTTACATTTACCGCTTTGGCAGGTTCGGCAAAGGTGGCAGCCAAGAGCCAGAAGGGCAGCGGTAGCCACATAACAGGCATCTGCACCAAGTGCAATGGCTTTTACCACATCAGCAGCACTCCGGATACTTCCGCCGACTACCAGTGATACATTGTTTCGGATACCTTCGTCACGAAGTCTTTGGTCAACGGAGGCAAGTGCTAACTCGATGGGAATACCAACATTATCCCGGATTCTGGTAGGAGCGGCTCCTGTACCGCCACGGAAGCCATCAATGGCGATGATATCAGCTCCGCTGCGGGCAATACCACTTGCAATGGCAGCAATATTGTGAACGGCTGCGACTTTAACGATGACAGGTTTCTTATATTCTGTAGCTTCTTTCAAAGAGAACACAAGCTGACGCAAGTCCTCGATGGAATAAATATCATGATGCGGAGCCGGTGAAATTGCATCAGAGCCTTCCGGAATCATGCGGGTACGTGATACATCCCCGACAATTTTTGCACCGGGGAGATGTCCGCCAATGCCCGGTTTTGCTCCTTGTCCCATCTTAATCTCTATGGCAGCACCTGCTTTCAAATAATCCTCATGAACGCCGAAACGTCCGGAAGCCACCTGTACGATGGTATTCTCGCCGTAGCAGTAAAAATCTTCATGAAGGCCGCCTTCCCCCGTGTTATATAAGATGCCAAGCTCAGTAGCTGCCAGTGCAAGGGATTTATGAGCGTTGTAGCTGATAGAACCATAACTCATGGCAGAGAACATGACAGGCATGGAAAGCTCCAGCTGCGGCGGCAGTCTGCAGTCTAATTTTCCGTCCTCTGTACGACTCACTTTTTGGGGCTTCTTTCCGAGGTAAACTCTGGTTTCCATCGGTTCCCGCAAGGGATCAATGGAAGGGTTTGTTACCTGTGATGCATTGATCAGGATTTTATCCCAGTATACAGGCAGTGGTTTGGGATTACCCATGGAAGATAAAAGGACGCCGCCACTGTTCGCCTGCTTATAAATCTCCTTAATCGTATCGTTTGACCAGTTTGCGTTTTCGCGCAGGGTACAGTCACTCTTTACAATTTTTAGTGCTCTGGTCGGACAAAGAGAAACACATCGCTGGCAGTTGACACATTTCGATTCATCGCACTTCATAATTTTATGTTCTTCGTCATAACTATGTACTTCATTGGCACATTGTCGTTCGCATACCCGACAGGCAATGCATCTGTTTTCATTTCTGATTACTTCAAATTCCGGATAGATAAATTCTACGCTCATTAAAATGCACCTTCCTTTACTTTTACAATGACTGGTTCACCACCGGCAGGAGACCATATGTTTTCGGCATTCGGTTCCATGGTTCGGATGGCAGCCTCTTCACTGGCAATGAATACCTTGTCGTCTTTTTCCCCGACTACCATAGAACGCAGTTTCAACCGGTCATTCAGTGCCATCAGTCCGCCATCAAATCCTAAAACGATAGAGAAAGGACCGGTCACAAGCAGACTTGGGAACATGGTTCTAAGATAGGTGTGTTTTTTCTGGTCTTCCAAATCTGTTTTTGCTGCAATGGTACTCCAGAATGGGGCAGCAATAACACTTGCAGCTTCACCAAGGGTAAGTCCCTGTACACGGAGCAGATAATCCATAATATAGGTAATGACTTCGGTATCGGTCTGGAGCGTACATTTGTAGCCAAACATTTCGATAAATCGGCGGTTCGCATCATAAGAGGAAATTTCTCCATTATGTACGATAGAATAGTCCAGCAGCGTAAACGGATGTGCGCCGCCCCACCATCCGGGAGTGTTCGTTGGATAGCGTCCGTGGGCAGTCCAAGAGTATCCTTCATATTCTTCCAGTTTATAAAAAACACCCACATCTTCCGGGAAACCTACCGCTTTGAAGGTTCCCATGTTCTTGCCACTGGAGAAAACATAAGCACCGGACATTTCGGCGTTGATCTTCATAACAGTTCTGGCAACAAATTCCTTTTCGTCCAGCTGTAAAGAAACCAGCACGGATTTTAGTGGAGCAACAAAGTATCTCCATATAATCGGTTCATCTGTAATAGCCGGAATCTTGCGGGTCGGAATAATTTCGGATTGGATGATTTCAAATCGTTCTTTTAAGAAAGCTTCACATTCTTTTCTTGTGTCACGGGTATCAAAGAACATATGTAATGCATAAAACTCTTTATATTCAGGGTAAATGCCATAACCGGCAAAGCCTCCGCCTAATCCGTTGGAACGGTCATGCATGGGTTTCATGGAATTTATGATCATTTCACCGGACATCTTGTTTCCTTCTTTGGAAATGACTGCTGAGATTGCACATCCGGAAGGAATTCTCACTTGACCTTCAGTTTTCATATACCATATACCTTCCTTTCAGAATAAATAGAAAAACAAAGGCGTCCATTTTAAGGGCAGAAAAAATTCTACTCTAAAAATGAACGCCTTTGCTCATATTCAATATATATACAGCAGATGGTAAGTTTTGTCAAGAAACAATGTATTTCACCTCGCAGTTGTTATTTTTTCATACTTGCTATATAATAATTCAAAAAATGAGGATACGAGGTGAAAATATGAAATCGCGCAGTGCAATAACGCTTATTGGAAGTGGCATGCCAGAAGCAAAGGTATGCGATATTGTTAATGGTAAACCTAAAGTTAAGCGAATTGAAAGAGAAGATTGTATAGAGTTTGTTCGAAAATATTCCTTGTTTCATAAAGAAATAAAGCGATACGATAAAAGAACTTTTGAACAATTGCAATAAGATTAAACTTATATGAATTAAAATTGGAGGAGTAATTATGTTTTCTCTGGCGCTCTATAAATCGGCAGATGGAATGACCTGGAAAAAGTCGAGTCGGGGAAAAGGATGAGTGAAAAATTAAAAAAAGGGATTGACAAATGATTTTTCCGGGTGTATTATCCAACACGTAAAGGCAAAGGCGTCTTTGAGATGAAATTCTCAGAGGCGCTTTTTACTTTATAAAATTAAAATAGATGCAATTTGATTCAAAAGGCAAGGGCGTCTTGAGTGTTGCTAAAGCATCCGTAGGAAGCTGCCGGTGGCAGGTTCTGCAGGTGCAGGGAAAAGTACCATGAAAGACAACCTTGCCTTTTTATTTTCAAATTGGAAGGAGTGACATTATGAAGAATGTTTCAGAATTTTTTGGATGTAAAGTTTTTGACGACAGAGTGATGAAAGCAAATTTGTCAGCAAAGGTTTATCAATCTTTGAGAAAAACCATTGACGAAGGTGCAAAGCTTGATATTAGCGTGGCCAATGCAGTTGCAGCAGCTATGAAAGACTGGGCAGTTGCAAATGGAGCTACTCACTATACACACTGGTTCCAGCCTCTTACCGGCGTAACAGCAGAAAAGCATGACAGCTTCATTTCTCCATCCCCGGACGGCGGCGTGATTATGGAATTCTCCGGAAAGGAACTGATCAAAGGCGAACCGGATGCATCTTCTTTCCCATCTGGAGGACTTCGGGCTACTTTTGAGGCAAGAGGATATACAGCATGGGATCCTACCTCTTATGCGTTTATCAAAGGGAAAACATTATGTATTCCTACAGCGTTCTGTTCCTATGGCGGAGAGGCACTGGATAAAAAAACTCCGTTGCTTCGTTCTATGGAAGCTTTGAATAAGCAGGCGCTTCGTATTCTTCATCTGTTTGGAAATGATGATGTGAAATGTGTCCGTACATCGGTAGGACCGGAACAGGAATATTTCCTCATTACAAAGAAAATGTATGAACAGAGAAAAGATCTTCGATTTACAGGACGCACTCTTTTTGGTGCGAAGCCGCCAAAGGGACAGGAGATGGATGATCACTACTTTGGCGTGATTAAGACAAGAGTTGCGGCTTATATGGAAGAACTGAATGAGGAACTCTGGAAACTGGGAATTCTGGCTAAGACAGAACATAATGAAGTGGCTCCAGCACAGCATGAGCTTGCCCCTATTTATACGACAACAAATATTGCGACAGACCATAACCAGTTAACCATGGAGATCATGCAGAAAGTGGCAGCAAAGAATGGACTTGTATGTCTGCTTCATGAAAAGCCATTTGCCGGAGTAAACGGTAGTGGAAAACATAATAACTGGTCTCTTGCGACAGATAAAGGCGTGAATCTGTTATCTCCGGGAGAGACACCGTATGAAAATGCACAGTTTTTATTATTCCTGTGTGCAGTGATCAAAGCAGTGGACGATTATCAGGATCTGCTCCGCCTTTCTGTTGCAACAGCAGGAAATGACCACAGACTTGGTGCGAATGAAGCACCTCCGGCAGTGGTATCTATTTTCCTTGGAGATGAATTAAATGCGGTGCTTGAAGCGATTGAAACGGATACTCCATACGCAGGAACGAAAAAGGCACAGATGAAGCTTGGTGTGGATGTGCTTCCAAAATTCAACCGTGATACTACAGACCGTAACCGTACATCACCTTTTGCATTTACCGGAAATAAATTTGAGTTCCGTATGTTGGGTTCTTCTAACAGCATTGCATGTGCAAACATCATGCTGAACAGCGCAGTAGCAGAAAGCCTGAAAATTTATGCGGATAGACTGGAAAAAGCGGAAAACTTTGAAGATGCATTACATGAAATGATCCGAAAGACCATCAAAGACCACAAGCATATCATTTTCAACGGAAATGGTTACGATGATACATGGATCAAGGAAGCAACGGAAGAGAGAGGGCTTCTCAACTACCGTACAACACCGGATTGTATGCCGCACCTGCTGGATGAAAAGAATGTACAGATGCTGACAGGCCATAAGGTATTTTCTAAAGCTGAGCTGAAATCAAGATGTGAGATTATGCTGGAAAACTATTGCAAGACAGTGCTGATTGAGGCAAATACCATGATTGATATGGCAAAAACAGAGATTGCTCCGGCGGTAAGTGCATATGTACTGGAGCTTGCCAATACAGCAGCAGCGAAAAAAGCAGTTGATGCTTCTATTTCCTGTAGTTATGAAGCGGGGCTGCTGAAGAAACTGGCAAGACTGGAAGACCAGATTGCGGTTAAAGCCGATGAACTGGATGATGCAGTGATGAAGATTAAGGATGCCGGAGACATTGAATCAGAATCTTATATGATTCGTGATGTTGTCTTAAGTAAAATGGGTGAACTCCGAGTTGCCTGTGACGAGGCAGAAACAATGACAGCAAAAAAATACTGGCCATTCCCAACCTATGGCGATTTACTGTTTGGCGTAAAATAACGTATCAGCAGGAAAGGACGCTTGCGTATTTTCACCTGATACGTTAGCGATAGAATCGAAGATTCTAGAGCATAAAAAAATACAGAAAGAAGGAATATTTATGACTTACAGTGCAGTTCCGGTTCGTAAAGTCATTGAAACAGCGAAGAAGGATTTGATGCCCTTCAGGACGTAGAATAAAATCAGAATGGATAGAAACTAAATATTGTAAAGGCATTTGAGAAAAGAGAAGTAGTACAGGTGATCACTTACAGCGAAGGTGGAACAGTGAGAGCCACGCAGCAGAGCCTGTATGAATAACACTTTTTAAGCTGCAATCCGAACAGGATTTCCTTAGTAGGTGCGACGTTACGTCAAGCGTTAATGGCAGAACCATGAAAAGGTTTGGAAATGAGACAAAAGATAGGTGGCACCGCGAGCACAGCACTTGCCCTATAGAATGCTGAATTACTAGATTTACGGAGGTAGATTTATATGTGTTCTATTATGGGTTATTGCAGCCGCAGTGCTGCCTTTGATGTTTTTATGAAAGGATTTGAGAAGACCATATCAAGAGGTCCGGATGATACACGTGTGGTTGAAACAGGTGATGGCCTTCTTGGATTCCACAGATTATCAATCATGGGATTAACTCCATCCGGTATGCAGCCATTTAAGTATGGGAACAGTTATGTGGTCTGTAATGGAGAAATTTATGGATTTGAGAAGCTGAAAGAAGAACTGTCAGTAAAATATACATTTGAAAGTGAATCGGACTGCGAGATACTTTTGCCGTTATATCAGGAATACGGTACAGACATGTTTGACATGATTGATGCGGAGTTTGCCTGCATCATCTACGATGGGGAAGCAAGAGAATTTATCGCGGCAAGAGATCCGATTGGAATCCGTCCATTGTATTATGGATATGATAAAGAAGGTGCTGTTATATTTGCCAGTGAAGCGAAAAATCTGGTAGGACTTGCGGAGAAGATCATGCCGTTTCCACCGGGACATTATTATAAGGGCGGTCAGTTTATCTGCTACTGTGACATTGCTAAAGTAGATACGGTTTGTCATGATGATCTGGAGACAGTCTGCAAGAGTATTCATGATAAGCTTGTGGCTGGCGTGGAAAAACGTCTTGTAGCTGATGCAAAGGTAGGCTTCCTGCTTTCCGGCGGACTGGATTCTTCTTTGGTGTGCGCGATTGCAGCAAAGAAAAGTAAGGAACGGATTAAGACATTTGCGATTGGTATGAGTGAAGATGCCATTGACTTAAAATATGCAAAACAGGTGGCAGATTATATTGGAAGTGATCATACAGAGGTTTATATGACACCGGATGAAGTGCTTTCTTCGCTGGAAACAGTCATTCAGTTGTTGGGAACCTATGATATTACCACAATCCGTGCATCCATGGGTATGTATCTGGTGTGTAAGGCAATCCATGAACAGACCGATATCCGTGTCCTTTTGACCGGTGAGATTTCTGATGAATTGTTTGGTTATAAATATACGGACTTTGCACCGGATGCGAGAGCCTTTCAAGAGGAATCACAGAAACGAATCCATGAACTTCATATGTATGATGTTCTCCGTGCGGACCGTTGTATCTCCGTAAACTCGCTGGAAGCAAGAGTTCCGTTTGGTGATCTGGATTTTGTAAAATATGTGATGGCAGTAGACCCGGAATTAAAGCTGAATACTTATGGAAAAGGAAAATATCTGCTCCGTCATGCGTTTGAACAGGGTGGTTATCTGCCGGATGAGATTCTTTGGAGAGAAAAAGCTGCATTTTCAGATGCTGTTGGACATTCCATGGTTGATTATTTAAAGGAATATGCACAAAAGCAATATACAGATGCAGAATTTGAAAGAAGATGTAAAAGCTATACCCATGCCAGACCATTTACAAAAGAATCCTTATTATATAGAGAAATTTTTGAAAAGTATTATCCGGGTCAGGCTGAGATGGTTGCAGATTTCTGGATGCCGAACAAAGAGTGGGAAGGATGCAACGTAAATGATCCTTCTGCAAGGGTACTATCTAACTATGGTGATAGCGGAAAATAAAATGAAGTAATGGAAAGATCGAGGCACTCAATCTTGATTGAAAAGACACAAAAAATTCACATAATATGTTAGCGCTCACACTTGACGAGTGCTAACAAAGGTGCTATAACATAATTAGAAACAGGAGAAAGAAAGAACCACGAGTTCATGATTCTTCCTAAACATCCCCAGTTTCAAAATATAATTTGAAAAAGGAGCGATGATTATGTTAACACCTAGTATTTTTGGAGAAAATTTATTTGACGAGTTCTTTGATGATTTCTTTGATTTTCCGGTATTTGATGATCGGGCAATGAAGAAAGCACAGAAAAAACTGTATGGTCGTCATGCTGCAAACATGATGAAAACAGATGTGAAAGAACAGGATGATCATTATGAAGTGGATATCGATCTTCCGGGATTTAAGAAAGAGGAACTTTCACTAGAACTGAAGAATGGATATTTGATGATCAATGCAGCGAAAGGTCTCGACAAAGAGGAAAAAGAAGAAAAGACGGGAAGGTTTGTCCGTCGTGAACGTTACGTAGGCAGTATGAGCAGATCGTTCTATGTGGGCGAGGATATCAGACAGGAAGATATTCATGCGAAGTACGAAAGTGGAGTATTAAGACTGTCTATTCCAAAACAGGAAGAGAAAAAAGCACAGATAGAAGATAAAAAGTATATTGCTATTGAAGGATAAATGCCTTTCATAAAATGATAGTAATGTGAATTTGGCCCGGAGTCATTATGGCTTCGGGCTATTTATATGGAACGATTAACAGAGATATGGAACAAGAATTTTGAAATACCTATTGACATGGTAGGTAAATAATGGATATAATACAGAAAACAAAAACCTACTTGAACAGTAGGCAATAAGGAGCTTGTTATGGGATTTTATTTTGAAAAGCTTGTACGAGAAAACTTTCGTTTTGGTCGAATGTGACAATCCGCAGTAAGCTAATTGAAATCATTGAAATTTATAAACGAAAGGAACTATATTATGTCAAAATACAGATTTGAAACACTTCAGCTTCATGTAGGACAGGAGGCTCCGGATCCTGTTACGGATGCACGTGCAGTGCCTATTTATGCAACCACTTCTTATGTTTTTCACGATTGTGCCCATGCGGCAGCACGTTTTGGACTTACAGATGCCGGAAATATTTATGGACGCTTAACGAACTCTACGCAGGATGTTCTGGAAAAGCGTGTTGCTGCCTTAGAAGGTGGTGTTGCTGCTTTGGCACTTGCTTCAGGAGCAGCTGCAATTACATATACCTTGCAGGCTCTGGGACAAAATGGTGGACACTTTGTTGCACAGAAAACGATTTATGGCGGCAGTTACAACCTGTTGGCACATACACTTCCGGGGTTCGGAATCACAGCTTCCTTTGTCAATATACATGATCTTGATGAAGTGGAAGCTGCTATTGAGGAAAATACAAGAGCGATTTACATAGAAACGCTTGGCAATCCGAACAGTGATATTCCGGATATTGACGCATTGGCTGCGCTTGCCCATAGACATGGCTTACCTCTTGTGGTAGATAATACCTTTGGTACACCGTATTTTATTCGTCCAATTGAACATGGGGCTGATATTGTGGTACATTCTGCTACAAAATTTCTTGGAGGTCATGGAACTACTCTTGGTGGGGTCATTATAGATTCAGGCAAATTTGATTGGACTGCTTCAGGTAAGTATCCAGCCATCGCTGAACCGAATCCAAGTTATCATGGCGTTTCTTTTGTAAAAGCTGCAGGGCCAGCAGCCTTCGTTACTTATATCCGTGCAATTCTGCTTCGTGATACAGGAGCAACCATTTCTCCTTTTGCAGCGTTTTTTTTATTGCAGGGAATCGAAACACTGTCGCTGCGTCTGGAGCGTCATGCAGAAAATACGAAGAAGGTGGTAAAATTTTTAAACGCTCATCCACAGGTTGAAAGAGTGAACCATCCATCTCTTCCTTCCCGTCCTGATTATCCGCTTTATCAGAAGTATTTCCCGAATGGTGGAGCATCTATTTTTACATTTGATATTAAAGGGGGAGTGGAAGAGGCTTATAGGTTTATAGATCATCTGCAGATTTTTTCATTACTTGCAAATGTAGCTGATGTGAAAAGTCTTGTGATTCATCCTGCGACTACAACACACAGTCAGCTTTCGCCGGAGGAACTGGCTGAGCAGGAAATTAAGCCAAATACAATCCGGCTTTCTATTGGAACAGAACATATAGAAGATATTATCAATGATTTACAGCATGGGTTTGATGCGGTAGAATAAGTAAAGGAGAGTGTTTGAGATGTCAAGAGTATATACTTCGGCAGAGTAGCTGATTGGAAAGACACCACTTTTGGAACTCACTCATATTGAAAAAGAATATGAGTTGCAGGCAAAAATTTTAGCCAAGCTGGAATACTTTAATCCAGCTGGCTCGGTAAAAGATCGTGTGGCAAAAGCAATACTGGATGACGCTGAGAGTACAGGCAGATTAAAACCTGATACAGTAATTATTGAGCCAACTTCCGGTAATACAGGTATTGGTCTCGCTTCTGTTGCAGCGGCCAGGGGGGATCGCATGATTCTTGTAATGCCTGATACCATGTCTGTAGAGCGACGTCAGCTTATGAAAGCATACGGAGCGGAACTTGTGCTTAGTGAAGGGGCGAAAGGCATCAAGGGAGCCATTGCGAAAGCAGAAGCGCTGGCCAATGAAATACCGAATAGTTTTGTTCCTGGATAATTTGTGAATCCTGCAAATCCCAAAGCCCATAGGGAGAGTACAGGTCCTGAAATATATGAGGATACAGATGGTAATGTGGATATCTTTGTAGCAGGCGTAGGTACCGGAGGTACAGTGACAGGTGTTGGTGAATATCTGAAAGCACAAAATCCGGATATTAAGATTGTGGCTGTTGAGCCGGCATCTTCAGCAGTGCTTTCTACAGGCATTTCTTCCGGAGCAGCCTTATGGGCGGCAATCCAGCTTGCCAAAAGAGCCGAAAATAAAGGAAAAACAATTGTTGTATTGATGCCGGATACAGGAGATAGATATTTATCAACACCTCTATTTGCAGAATAAGGAAAGAAGGAACAAAGGAATGATGATCTCAACAAGGGGAAGATATGCTTTGCGTGTATTGCTTGATCTTGCAGAAAATCAGAATGAAGGTTATATAGCAATGAAGACAGTTGCCCATCGACAGGAGCTGTCTTTAAAATATATCGAGAGAATTATGTCTGTACTTTCTAAGAACCATTATGTGGAAGGGGTACAGGGGAAAGGCGGCGGATACCGTCTGGCAAGGGAACCAAAAGATTATAGGGTTGGAGATATATTAAGACTTGCAGAAGGGGAACTGGTTCCGGTTGCATGTCTGGAATGTAATGCAAAAACCTGTAAACGTGCAGATACATGTAAAACATTGCCGATGTGGAAAGAATTTCATCATATGGTAAATCATTATTTTGATAATATTACTCTTTTGGATCTAATGAAATAGATCGATGAAAGTAGGGATTTTTAGATAAAATGGATTGACAAGATAAAATTTAAGAGGTAAAATAGTGTGCGTAAAGGCAAAGGCGTCTTTAAGTTTAAAATGAACTTAAAGGCGCTTTTGCCCTTTTTGCGTTCAAAAATGCAGGAAATGACTTTATTGGAGGAAGAATGAAATGCAAAAGTGTGAACAATTATATGAAGGAAAAGCAAAAAAGGTTTTCTTAACGGATGATCCGGATGTCCTGATTGTTTCTTATAAAGATGATGCAACTGCCTTTAATGGCTTGAAGAAGGGAACAATCGTTGGGAAAGGTGCGATCAATAACCGTATGACCAATCTGTTGTTTCAGAAAATTGAAGCAGAAGGTGTGCCGACTCATTTTATTCAGGAATTAAATGACAGAGAAACCGCAGTGCGCAGGGTGGAGATTGTTCCGTTGGAAGTAATTGTGCGAAACGTGGCTGCCGGCAGTTTTTCTAAAAGATTGGGTGTGGAAGAGGGAACGGTACTTGCTGAGCCGACGATTGAATTTTCTTATAAGAATGATGAACTGGGAGATCCGCTGATCAATTCCCATTTTGCAAAAGCATTACAGCTTGCGACTGCAAGTGAGATCAAAACGATAAAGGATTATGCATTTAAAATTAACGAAATTCTGAAAGTGGAATATTTAAAAGCAGGCCTTCGTCTGATTGATTTCAAGATAGAGTTTGGCCGTTTTCATGGCAAGATCATTCTTGCAGATGAGATTTCTCCGGATACTTGCCGCTTATGGGATGTGGAAAGTGGAGAAAAAATGGATAAAGATCGTTTCCGCAGGGATTTAGGAGGCGTAGAGGATGCGTATATTCAGGTGGCAAAACGATTAGGATTAGAGATGGAGAGTAAATAGATTTTATGAGAACAGATATTTATCAATCACCTTTATGTGAACGTTATGCAAGTAAAGAAATGCAGAGTATATTTTCCAATGATAGAAAATTTTCCACATGGAGAAAACTCTGGGTGGCACTTGCAGAAAGTGAAAAGGAACTGGGACTTCCTATCTCTGATGAGCAGATTGAGGAAATGAAAGCTCAGATTGACAACATTGATTATGAAAAAGCAAGACAATACGAAAATGAGCTTCGTCATGACGTGATGGCACATGTCCATACCTTTGGGGATGCCTGTCCTGAAGCGGCGGGAATCATACATTTAGGAGCAACTTCCTGTTATGTGGGGGATAATACGGATATTATCCTCATGCAAAGTGCGCTCTTACAGATTAGAAATCTTTTGTTAAATGCCATAGAAGCCCTTAGCGAATTTGCCATGGAATATAAGGCATTACCAACTCTTGCATATACTCATTTTCAGGCAGCTCAGCCAACAACGGTAGGAAAAAGAGCCTGTCTTTGGATGAATGATCTGGTGTTTGATATCGAACAGCTTGATTTTCAACTGAATAACTTAAAACTCCTTGGCTGTAAAGGAACCACCGGGACAGGTGCCAGCTTTTTGGAACTGTTCGATGGGGAAGAAACAAAGGTGGAACAGCTGGAGCAGAAAATCGCAGAAAAAATCGGTTTTTCAAAGTGTCAGAGTGTCAGTGGACAGACCTATACACGAAAAGCTGATTTTGCGGTTTTACAGGTATTGTCCGGAATTGCACAGAGTGCATCAAAATTCTCCAGTGATATCCGTTTACTCAGCCACTTAAAAGAGGTGGATGAACCATTTGAGGAAAAACAGATCGGTTCTTCTGCCATGGCATATAAAAGAAATCCAATGAGAAGCGAACGTATTGCATCACTGGCTCGTTTCGTGATTTGTGATTTACAAAATACTGCTATTACAGCAGCTTCACAGTGGTTTGAACGCACATTGGATGATTCCGCAAATAAGCGCCTGGCTGTACCGGAAGCATTTCTGGCCACAGATGCCATTTTAAATCTGTATATCAATGTAATCAGGGGGCTGAAGGTCTATCCGGCAGTTATTAAGAAGCATCTGGATGCAGAACTTCCATTTATGGCGACGGAAAATATCCTGATGTATTGTGTAAAAGCCAAAGATGGGGACAGACAGGAACTTCATGAAGCAATCCGTAAACATTCTATTATGGCAGCGGAACAGGTAAAACTCTATGGAAATGAAAATGATTTAATAGAACGTATCAAAAATGACGATAGCTTTGGACTTTCTGCCATAGAACTGGAAGTTTTGCTTGACCCGGTGAAGTTCACCGGAATGGCAGAATATCAGTGCGAGAAGTTTGTAACAGAAACCGTGAAACCATTACTGGAAAAAAATAAGCAGCGTGTGAACGTGGAAGCGCAAGTGAATGTCTGAAAGGAAGGAATGCATATGCTTACATCAATTGTTGGAACAAACTGGGGCGATGAAGGAAAAGGCCGTATGGTAGATCTTCTCAGCGAAAACTATGATATTGTTGTTCGTTATCAGGGCGGAAATAATGCGGGTCATACCGTGATCAATGAAAAAGGAAAATTTGTCATGAATCTGATGCCGTCCGGAATCTGCCGTGAAGATACGGTCAATATTCTGGGACCGGGCATTGTGATTGACCTGGAACATTTGTACGGGGAAGTGCAGAAACTGGCAGAAAAAGGTGTGGAAGTAACGCCGGAACATTTAAAGATCAGTGACAGGGCAACCATCTGTATGCCATATCATAAGCTGATGGATTGTCTGGAGGAAGACCGATTGTTAGATAAGAAATTTGGATCTACCAGAAGAGGTATATCTCCGGTATATGCAGACAAATATATGAAAAAAGCACTGCGTATGGGTGATTTGCTCCATCTGGAAGCATTAAAGGAACGCCTTGGTGGTCTTGTGGAATGGAAGAACCTGACTGTGGAAAATGGATATGGTCATGCACCAGTGCTGGCAGATGAAATGTTTCAGTGGTTAAAAGAATACGGAGAGTTCTTTGTTCCTTTTATCTGTGATACGACGGAATACCTTGGAGACGCTATTGAAGAGAGAAAATCCATTCTGTTTGAAGCACAGCTTGGGGCACTCAGGGATATAGACTTTGGCATTTATCCATATACCTCTGCATCCACAACCCTTGCTTCTTATGCGCCAATCGGAGCTGGCGTACCTTTTGCAAAGCTGGATGAAAGCATCGGTATTATGAAAGCATACTCAAGCTGCGTGGGAGAAGGACCTTTTACCTGTGAACTGTTTGGAGAGGAAGCGGAGCAGCTTCGTGCGGCAGGGGGCGAATATGGTGCAGCAACCGGAAGACCGAGAAGAGTCGGAGGCTTTGATGTGGTTGCTTCCAGATATGGGACAAAGATGCAGGGCTGCAGCTATGTGGCGCTTACAAAGCTGGATGTGCTTTCTTATATGGAAAAAATCCCGGTATGTACAGCGTATGAGATTGATGGAAACAGAGTAGACACATTTCCATCCGGTATCGAAGAACTTAAATGTGCAAAACCGATCTATGAATATCTTCCGGGATTTCAGTGTGATATCAGCGGATGCAGAACAGTAGATGATCTTCCAAAAGCGGCATTGGAGTATATCCGTTATATTGAAAAGGAAATCGAGTGCCCGATTAAGTATGTGTCTGTCGGCGCCGAACGTGATGCCTATATCACAATGTTTTAGGAGAAAAGGAAAGATGCAGAATCAGAAAGTACTAATTTTGAATTTTGGCGGTCAGTATGACCAGTTGATTGCCAGGAGGGTGAGGGAATGCAACGTCTATTGTGAGGTTAAGCCTTATACCATGACCCTTTCTGAGATTCGGGCATTTGACCCCATAGGCATTATCTTCACTGGAGGACCGGACAGTGTATATAAAGAAAATTCTTATCATCCGGCAGAAGGTATTTTTGACCTTGGAATACCGATTCTTGGTATCTGCTATTGATGTCAGCTCCTTGCCCATCATCTTGGAGGAATGGTTACGGCAGCAGAAAATGAAAACGCCAGAGAGTATGGAAAAACACTTACTTTCTATGATAATTCTTGTCTGCTGTTTGACGGACTGGATGAGGAGAGTATTTCATGGATGAGCCATGGCGACTACATGAGGAAAGTACCCGACGGATTTAGGCTGGTTGCCCGTAGCGGGAAATGCCCGAATGTAGCCATTTGTGATGAAAACAGAAAATATTATGGTGTACAGTTCCATCCGGAAGTAAATCATACAGAAAATGGAACTACCATGATCCGAAACTTTTTATATAAAGTCTGTGGTGCAGTGGGTTCACAGCTCACCTGTGTTTTTGTGGATCACGGTCTTCTGAGAAAAGACGAAGGTGATGAAGTAGAAAAAGCATTTGAAAAATGGAATATCAACCTGAGCCGTGTGAATGCCGGAGAACGCTTTCTAAAAAAACTGGAAGGGATCACAGAACCGAAACAGAAACGTAAGATCATCGGAGAAGAATTTATCCGTGTATTTGAGGAAGAAGGCAAAAAAATTGGCAGGACGGACTATCTGGCACAGGGAACTATTTATCCGGATGTGATTGAATCCGGCAAAGAAAATGCAGAAACCATAAAGAGCCATCACAATGTGGGCGGCCTGCCGGATTTTGTTGATTTTAAAGAGATTATTGAACCATTGCGTTTGCTGTTCAAGGATGAAGTAAGAGAACTGGGAAGACAGCTTGGGCTTCCGGAATATATGGTTATGCGCCAGCCGTTTCCAGGCCCCGGACTTGCAATCCGTGTTCTCTACGATATTACAAGCAAACCGCCGGCAACGGTGGAGTTTGAGTAAGGAAGTGAAAGATTATGACTAAATATATATTTGTAACTGGAGGTGTGGTATCCGGTCTGGGAAAAGGGATTACCGCCGCTTCTCTTGGACGTCTTTTAAAAGCAAGGGGCTTAAAAGTGGCAGCACAGAAGTTAGACCCATATATTAACGTAGACCCCGGAACCATGAGCCCGTATCAGCATGGCGAAGTATATGTAACCGAGGATGGAGCAGAAACGGATCTGGACCTGGGGCATTATGAGAGATTTATTGATGAAGATCTGAATCAATACTCCAATCTGACGACTGGAAAGGTTTATTGGAATGTATTAAACAAGGAACGAAGAGGAGAATACTTAGGTTCCACGGTTCAGGTGATTCCCCATATCACAAATGAGATTAAGGAATTTGTGTACCGTGTAGGAAAAAAGACGGATGCAGATGTAGTGATCACGGAGATTGGAGGAACCATTGGGGATATTGAATCCCAACCATTTCTGGAAGCAGTACGTCAGATTTCATTGGAGGTTGGCGGGGAGAACAGTTTATTTATCCATGTGACGTTAGTCCCTTATTTGAGTGGCTCTGAAGAACATAAGTCAAAACCAACGCAGCACTCTGTCAAGGAGCTTCGAGGAATGGGTATCAATCCCAATATTATAGTGCTGCGTTCTGATAAACCATTGGAAGAATCCATCTTTCAGAAAATTTCTCTTTTTTGCAATGTGAAACCGGATTGCGTGATTGGGAACAGGACGTTACAGAACCTCTACGAAGCACCGCTGATGTTGGAAAAGTCCAGATTTTCAGATGTTGTTTGCAGAGAACTTCACATTGATGCGCCGAAACCGGAGCTGGAAGATTGGGAACAGATGGTGGAACGCATCCGAAACCGTTCCCGGGAAGTCCACATCGGTCTGGTTGGAAAGTATGTAAAGCTCCATGATGCATACCTGTCTGTGGCAGAAGCAATGAACCATGCAGGGTATGAGCTGAATACGTTTGTGAAAATCCACTGGATTGATTCAGAAAATATCAGGTCGGACAATGTAAAGGAAATATTGGAAGGTCTGGATGGGATCATCGTTCCGGGCGGATTTGGAAATCGTGGTATCGAAGGAATGATCCTGTCAGCAAACTATGCCCGTGAAAATCAGATTCCTTACTTTGGTATCTGTCTAGGTATGCAGATTGCCGTCATCGAATTTGCAAGGAATGTTCTGGGACTTAAATGTGCTCATTCGGGTGAATTTGATGAACAGTGTGCCCATAAGGTCATTGATTTTATGCCGGGACAGAGTGAGGAAATTGATAAAGGCGGTACGCTCCGTCTGGGAAGCTATCCATGCAGCATTAAAGCCGGAACGAAAATGGAACAATGCTATGGTAACAAACTGATCCATGAGCGCCATCGCCATCGCTATGAGTTTAATAATAAATATCGTGAGGAACTGATGAGAGCAGGACTTGTGATCAGCGGTACTTCTCCGGATGACAGACTGGTGGAAACCGTAGAACTTAAGGAGCATCCGTTTTTTGTAGGCGTACAGTTTCATCCGGAATTTAAGAGCCGCCCAAATCAGTCTCATCCACTGTTTAAAGGATTCGTTTCGGCAGCTTTATTAAAAAGAAACGCTGATTAAGTCGAAACGAAAAGAGGAGTAGAAAAAATGTGTGGAATTGTTGGATTTGCAGGAAAGACAGAAGCTGTTCCGATATTGCTTGATGGTCTGGAACGACTGGAATACAGAGGATATGATTCAGCAGGAGTTGCGGTCGTATCAGCGGATGGGAGATTACAGGTAAAAAAGAGCAAAGGACGTCTGTCTGTTCTGCGGGAATTGCTGGACTCTCAAAATCCTTTGTCGGGGAATATCGGCATTGGTCACACCAAATGGGCAACCCATGGGGAACCAAATGATACAAATGCACATCCCCATGTTGGGCAGGAAGGAAAGATTGCGGTTGTCCATAATGGCATCATAGAAAATTATCTGGAGATCAAAAACTCTCTTATCCGTAAAGGAGTCGTTTTTTCTTCTGATACGGATACAGAGGTAATCGTCCAGTTACTGGAATATTATTATAGGAAGAAATCCAATCTGATGGATGCAGTGTATGCGGTTTTAAATCGTATCAAAGGTGCTTATGCTATGGGCATTCTCTGTTCTGATTTTCCGGGACAGATGGTTGCAGCAAGAAAAGACGCCCCTCTGCTGATTGGTTACGGTCAGGAGGGAAATTACATTGCCTCTGATGTTACTGCACTTCTTGCACATACAAGGACAGTTACTTATATGGAAGATGATGAAGTGGCAGTCATTACGGCAGATGATGTTCAGATCTTTGACAGAGACAGATTTTTGCTGGAAAAAGAAAAACATTTGATTGAGTGGGATGTTTCCGCAGCAGAAAAATATGCGGCAATTATCAGGGAGCTTCAAGATTTACCTGAAAAGATAAGTGTTGTTATGAATGATCTGGATCTTTATCAGAAAGCGGCATCCAGATATTTCAACCATAACAGTGTTTTCTATATTGGTCGTAATCTGGACTATGCACTGGGTTTGGAGGGCTCTCTAAAGCTGAAAGAGATTTCTTATATTCATTCAGAATCCTATGCGGCAGGAGAACTGAAACATGGAACGATTTCTCTGATAGAACCGGGAACACTGGTGGTTGCTATGGTAACCTATGAGCCGCTGGTGGAAAAATCCTTGTCCAATATTGTTGAAGTAAAATCCAGAGGAGCAGAAGTAATCGCAATGACGACAGATCAGACAGCAGAGCTGATTAGCAGTCAGGCATCCGAAATATTTGTGATACCAAAGCCCCATTCCCTTTTGCAGCCGGTTCTCGGAGTGATTCCTTTGCAGCTTTTTGCCTATTATGTTGCACTGAATCGCGGCTGTGATATTATAAGCCAAGGAATCTGGCAAAATCGGTCACAGTAGACAGTAGAATAATACGCAGGAGGAAAAGAGTATGGCGATTCATGAAGAATGTGGTGTATTCGGTGTGATGAGTACACAAAAAGAAAATGTGGCAGGGATTACCTATTATGGATTGTATGCCTTGCAGCACAGAGGACAGGAGAGCTGCGGGATCGTTGTGAATGATGATGGTGTGTTTGCTTCCTATAAGGATCTGGGCCTTGTAAGCGAAGTGTTTTCGAAAGACACATTATCTCATTTGCCGGAAGGGACTATGGCAGTGGGCCATGTAAGATATGGAACAACCGGCGGGACAACACGAAATAACTGCCAGCCCATTGAAGTCAACCACCAGAAAGGAAAGATGGCACTGGCACATAACGGAAATTTGAGTAATGCATTGGAGCTGCGTGATAAGCTGGAGTTATCAGGAGCCATTTTTCATACCACCAGCGATACAGAAACCATTGCTTATGTGATTACAAGAGAAAGGCTGATGACACCGAGCATAGAAGAAGCGGTAAGCAACACCATGAATTTACTGGAAGGGGCTTATTCATTAGTTTTGATGTCAGCTACAAAGATGATTGCTGCAAGAGACCCATATGGATTCAGACCACTTTGTTATGGACAGATGCCGGATGGAGCCTATGTAGTGGCATCAGAAAGCTGCGCATTATCAGCGGTAGGCGCAGAATTTGTCAGAGATCTGCTTCCGGGTGAGATTCTGGTGTTTAGTCAAAATGGAGTGGAATCAAGGAAAGAACACTGCGGTAAGCAGAAAAAGAAAACCTGTATCTTTGAGTATATCTATTTTGCAAGACCGGATTCTGTCATAGATAGTGTATCTGTCCATGAATCACGAATGAGAGCAGGCGAGCTGCTCTCAGAAAGTTATCCGGTGGACGCAGATATTGTGATCGGAGTTCCGGACAGCGGACTGGATGCAGCGCTTGGATATGCAAATAAATCCGGCATTCCTTATGGGATAGGACTGATCAAAAATAAATATATTGGAAGAACATTCATTTCTCCGGGACAAAATGAACGTTTGGACAAAGTCAGGATTAAGCTTTCTCCTGTGAAAAATGTAATCGATGGAAAACGAGTCGTTCTTATTGATGATTCTATCGTAAGAGGTACAACCAGTAAACGTATTGTAAAGCTTTTGCGTGACGCAGGAGCGAAAGAGATACATATGAGAATCTCGGCTCCCCCATTCTTACATGCCTGCTATTATGGCACGGACATTGACTCAGAAGAAAATCTGATTGCATGCCATCATAGCATGGAAGAGATCGCAGAGATGATCGGAGTGGATTCTTTGGGATATTTGGAGGTGGAGAAGCTGAGTAAGCTGATTGACAGCGAGGATTATTGTGCTGCCTGCTTTAACGGAGAATATCCAACCAAAATTCCGGCAGATCTCCGTAAAGACCGTTTTGAAAGGAAACTGTCTGAACGGGTTTAGATAGAGGGGTGACATATATTATGAAAAAATTTGACAGAAAACTGATTTTCCCAGATGGCAGTGAGTATTATGGATATGGTTTTGGTTCCTTTGATGAAAGAATCACGGAAATCGTATTTAATACCTCTCCAGTTGGGTATCAGGAAATCATCTCTGATCCGTCCTATACCTACCAGACTGTTGTGATGGCATATCCGCTGATTGGTAACTATGGGATTGCAGAAGAAGATTTTGAAACAGAAACACCGACGATTGGAGGATTGGTTGTAAGGGATTATAACGATCAGCCATCCAACTTCCGCAGTAAATATACATTATCCGAAATCATGGAGAAATACCGGATTCCGGGAATTTATGGAATTGATACCAGAAAGCTGATACGTTCTATTCGTGATTTGGGAAGCAGAAAAGTATTGATTACAGATGCTGATACTTCTCTGCAGGAGGGACTTTGCAAATTGAGTTCCTATGATATACCAAAAGATGCAGTAGCTTTTGTGAGCAGAAAAGAGATTCAGCAATATAGGATTCCGGATGAGAAATATCATGTGGCCGCCATTGATTGTGGAATGAAGCAGAATATTGTGAGGAGTTTTAACAGACGAGGCTGCAATGTGACGGTATTTCCATGGAATACCTCTATGGAAGAAATAGAAAAAATGAAGCCGGACGGAATCTTTTTATCTAATGGTCCGGGAGACCCGATGGATGTGCAGCCGGTCATAGAACTGGTGAGAGGCTTACGGGGAAAATATCCGATCTTTGGAATCTGCCTTGGTCATCAGATCATTTCCCTTGCATATGGGGCAAGGACCTATAAGTTAAAATTTGGACACAGGGGAGGAAATCATCCGGTAAAAAATCTTCTGACAGGAAAGATAGAGATTACCTCCCAGAACCATTCCTATGCAGTGGACAGGGAAAGTCTTGCGAATACCCGATTGAAAGTAACGCACCTGAATCTGCTGGATCAGACAGTAGAAGGTGTTGCCTGTGAGGAGGACAAGGTGTTTAGTGTGCAGTATCACCCGGAAAGCGCACCGGGCCCGCAGGACAGCGGTTATCTGTTTGAACAGTTTATAGAAATGATGGAGGGAACAAAAGATGGCGAAAAGAACTGATTTGAAGAAAATACTTGTCATTGGTTCCGGTCCGATTGTGATTGGTCAGGCGGCAGAATTTGACTATGCAGGGACCCAGGCATGTCTTGCACTGAAAGAAGAAGGGTATGAGGTTGTCTTATGCAACTCCAATCCGGCAACGATTATGACAGATACCACCATTGCAGATAAGGTGTATATGGAACCGTTGACATTGGAATATGTTGCAAAGATTGTCCGTCATGAGCGTCCAGATGCCATCGTACCGGGAATTGGTGGTCAGACCGGACTTAATCTGGCAATGCAGCTTGAGAAAAAAGGCATTTTAAAAGAGTGCCGTGTGGAGCTTTTGGGAACCAGCAGTGAGAGCATTGAAAGGGCAGAGGACAGAGAACTCTTTAAAGAGCTTTGTGAAAGCTTAGGAGAGCCGGTGCTTCCGTCTGTCATTGCCAATACGGTGGAGGAAGCCATAAAGGCTGCTGAGAATATCGGATATCCGGTGGTGCTTCGTCCGGCATTTACCCTTGGCGGAACCGGCGGCGGCTTTGCAGATGATGAGCAGGAGTTTCTGGGATTGATTAAAAATGCCCTTGCTTTGTCACCGGTTCATCAGGTGCTGATAGAAAAAAGTATCAAGGGCTTTAAAGAAATTGAATATGAAGTGATCCGTGATGCCAATGACACAGCAATCACGGTCTGCAATATGGAAAATCTGGACCCGGTAGGAATCCACACAGGAGATTCCATTGTGGTATGTCCGTCACAGACACTGACGAATAAAGAATATCAGATGCTCCGTGACAGTGCTTTGAAAATCATCCGTGCCTTGAAGGTGGAGGGAGGCTGTAATGTACAGTTTGCACTTGATCCGGATTCTTTTCAGTATTATCTGATAGAGGTAAATCCGCGCGTATCCCGTTCCTCTGCATTGGCATCAAAGGCAAGCGGATATCCGATTGCAAGGGTATCGGCGAAAATCAGTGTGGGAATGACTCTGGATGAGATTATGCTGGTAAATACGCCTGCATCCTTTGAACCGGCACTGGATTATGTGGTAACAAAAATGCCGCGTTTTCCATTTGATAAATTTACCGATGCAAATCAGAAGCTGGGTACACAGATGAAAGCAACCGGGGAAGTCATGAGTGTTGGCAGAACCTTTGAGGAGAGTCTGTTAAAAGCAATCCGTTCTCTGGAAACAGGCGTAAATTATCTGTATATGGAAAAGTTTGAAAAAGAAGATAAAAAGGCTTTGATGGAATATATCAAAATCGGCACAGATGACCGTATCTTTGCCATTGCCCGGTTGCTCCGAATGGGCGAATCGGTTTCCGATATCAGGGAGCAGACACGCATTGACCGTTTCTTCCTTGATAAGATGAAAAAAATCATTGATATGGAGAAAGAATTGAAGCAGTGTACCGGTAACAGAGAGCTTTTGTATCAGGCAAAGAAGGCAGGCTTCTCAGATAGAGCAGTTGGGTGGCTGTGGAATATGATGGAAACGGACATTTATGAAATGCGTAAGACACATGGCATTTTCCCAGTCTATAAAATGATTGATACCTGTGCATCGGAATTTGAAAGCTATGTTCCTTATTTTTATTCTACTTATGAGGATGAAAATGAATCGATCGTGGAAGACAGGAAGAAAATCATTGTATTGGGCTCCGGTCCTATTCGTATCGGTCAGGGCGTGGAGTTTGATTATTCCACGGTACATGCAGTGAAAACCATTAAAGAAGCCGGATATGAGGCGATCATCATCAATAATAATCCGGAAACTGTGTCTACGGATTATACCACATCCGACAAGCTGTATTTTGAGCCTCTTTGCGTAGAAGATGTTATGAATGTGATCGAAATGGAGAAGCCGGATGGAATTATTGCATCACTTGGTGGTCAAACTGCAATCAACCTGGCAAATCCACTGCAGGAACGTGGGGTGAAGCTGATTGGCACGGACTGTGCTGCAATCGAAAAAGCAGAAAACAGAGATGCTTTTGAAAAGCTGTTGTCAGAGCTTTCTATCCCACAGCCGAAAGGACAGGCTGTAACGAATATAGAAGATGGCGTAAAAGCGGCAGAAGAGATCGGTTATCCGGTGCTGGTACGTCCAAGCTTTGTACTTGGCGGAAGAGCCATGCAGATCGTGGCAAAGGAAGAACACCTGCGGCACTATCTGAAAACTGCGGTAGAGATTGATGAAGATAAACCGGTATTGGTAGACAAATACATCTGTGGGAAAGAAGTCGAAATTGATGCCATTTGTGACGGTACGGACGTATTTGTTCCGGGAATCATGGAGTTGGTAGAAAGGACAGGGGTTCATTCCGGCGATTCCATCAGTGTATATCCGACGTTTAGCATTTCAGATAAGGTAAAGGCTACGATTTTGGACTATGCGAAAAAACTAGGTATTGGCATTGGCATTGTGGGACTGTTTAATATCCAGTTTATCGTGGACAGACAGGAGAATGTATCTATCATTGAGGTAAATCCGCGTTCTTCAAGAACAGTTCCATTTTTGTCAAAAGCAACCGGATATCCATTGGCTGATATTGCAACGAAAGTCATTCTTGGAAAGAGCCTGAAGGAGCAGGGGATTACTGTGAGCTATCCCGAAGAAAAGAAGAGGTGGTATGTGAAAGTGCCTGCATTTTCCTTTGCAAAGTTAAGTGGTATGGATGCTTACCTGTCACCCGAAATGAAATCAACGGGAGAAGCAATCGGATATGATAAGAAGCTTCACAGGGCAATGTATAAAGCCATGATTGCTTCCGGTATTCGTGTACAGAATTATGGAACAGTCATTGTGACGCTTGCAGATGAGGATAAAGACGAAGCCCTTCCGCTTATCAGACGCTTTTATGATATGGGCTTTAATATAGAAGCAACCTCTCTTACGGGAGAGCATTTGAAACAGCATGGAATCCGTACCCGTATACTGGGGAAACCATCGGAAGGAAGCAGTGAGATACTGGATGCGATCCGTGCAGGATACGTCAGCTATGTCATCAATACCCGTGCAATTCTTTCCGGTGTTCATTATGAAGATGGTGTTGCAATCCGAAGTGCGGCAACACAGAACAATATTACCATGCTGACATCTCTGGACACGGTAAAGGTACTTTTAGATGTGCTGGAGGAAGTGACCATTGGTATATCTACGATAGATGCTGAATGAAAGGATTGCCTGGAAAAAATGCTTCATGTAATACAGCGATATTCGGTTATGCTTGTTACAGGAAATATGGTTGCCATAGACAAACGGGGAAACAGGAGTAAGAAAACTTTTGATTGATTACAGGCAAAAGACTCCTGTAACTATATGCTAAATATCTCCAGAATATTTGGAGGGAAGGCATCTTATTATGGATGTGCCATGGCATTCAAGAGGGAATTGAAAGAAGTTATCTTAACGTTTCCAAAGTATATGGAATCCCATGATACATGGATTGCCATGGCAGCAAATTTATTGAAAAGCAGCGTTCATTTGGAATATACCGTCTTAGAACACAGGCTGCACGGAAATAATGTGACAAAATCTCATAGAAAACTTGGAAAGAGACTTCATTCAAGAATTCTTTTTGCAAGGGCATTGGGCGAATTGTCCATCAGAATTATTAGATATCGAATCATACAGGGAGGAGAATAACATGATCAGACCAAATATGCATTACAGCGAATTAAAAGATTCCTATCTTTTTTACAATATTGCTCAGAAAACCAAGGCTTATGTAGAGCAGCATCCGGGAGTAAAGCTTTTAAGAATGGGTATTGGAGATGTTTCACTGCCATTATGCGATGCCGTAATCAAGGCATTGCATGAGGCTGTGGATGATCAGGCTTCAAAAAGCAGTTTTCATGGATATATGCCTGAGTGTGGTGCCTCATTTTTGAGGGATACGATTGCAAAGTATTATGAAAACAGAGGCGTTTCTTTGTCCTCAGACGAGGTGTTTGTTTCAAGTGGAGCAAGCGATGAGCTTGGGGATATTTTAGACTTGTTTGAACGTTCCGGTTCTGCATTGGTGATTGAGCCGGCTTATCCTGCGTATGTGGATGCGAATGTGATGGCAGGAAGGAAGATTGTCCATCTGGCTTCCGGGGAAGAAAATAGCTTTTTGCCTGAGCCGAGCGAAGAAATAAAAGCAGACTTACTCTATATATGCTCACCAAACAATCCTACCGGAGCCGTTTTTTCACGTAATCAGCTTCAGGCATGGGTAGATTTTGCCAATGAGAATGGTTCCGTGATTCTCTTTGATGCAGCATATGAGGCTTTTATTGAGGATGAAACTCTTCCGCATAGTATTTTTGAACTGGATGGAGCAAAAACATGTGCGATTGAAATCTGCTCGCTGTCCAAGACTGCCGGTTTTACGGGAACCAGACTTGGATATACGGTAATACCAAAAGCATTGAAACGGAGTGGAATGAACCTGAATGAAATGTGGGTACGCAATCGTACAACAAAGACAAATGGTGTGTCTTACATTATTCAGAAAGGTGGGGCAGCAGTTTTTACGGAGGAAGGACAGAAACAGATTCACGAAAATATCCGTATTTATAAGAAAAATGCAAAGGTGCTGATGAAAGCGCTTGATCAGCTTGGAATCTGGTATTGCGGAGGAAAGAATGCTCCATATATCTGGATGAAGTGTCCAAATGGAATGGGAAGCTGGGAGTTTTTTGATTATCTGTTACATGAAATTCAGGTTGTGGGAACACCGGGAGAAGGGTTTGGAGCCTGTGGAGAAGGCTATTTCCGGTTTTCAACTTTTGGCTCACCGGAAGATACAAAAGAAGCGGCAGAAAGGCTTGTAAAGCTGCTTTCAAAATGAGAAAAGAGGTGCAGGAGATGTTCGATGCAGGAAAGGTAACAAAGGACTGTATTGACTGGATCAGAGATTTTTTTGAACAGAACGGACAGGACTGTAATGCAGTTGTAGGAATTTCCGGTGGAAAAGATAGTTCTGTTGTAGCCGCTTTATGTGTGGAAGCACTGGGAAAAGAGCGTGTTATCGGAGTCTTGATGCCGTGTGGGGAACAGGGGGATATTGATATGGCGTACAGGCTTGTGCAACATCTGGGTATCAGATACTTTATAGTAAATATAAAGGAGTCTGTTGATGCAGTTACAAAAAGTATCGGGATTTTGCCGGAAATTTCTGTACAGACAAAGACCAATCTTCCAGCCAGAGTGCGTATGACAACATTGTATGCAGTATCACAAAGCATGAATGGCAGGGTGGCAAATACCTGTAATTTGTCTGAGGACTGGGTAGGATATGCAACCCGCTATGGAGATGGTGCTGGTGATTTCAGCCCACTGTGTAATTTGACTGTTACAGAGGTTAAGAAGATCGGAATGGAGTTGGGACTGCCTGCTGAATTGGTTGAAAAGACTCCTATTGATGGACTTTGCGGGAAAACAGATGAGGAAAATCTGGGGTTTACCTATGCAGAGCTGGATGAGTATATAAGACATGGCGTTACAAAGAATATGGAAACAAAGGCACGGATAGATTCGCTGCATCATAGGAATCAGTTTAAAATTGAGCCGATGCCAGGATTTGTATATAAATAACTGAATATTAACAGCGTTCGGAAGAAAACGGGTGGTGACTGATAGTTGCCATCCGTTTTCTGGGTGCGCCTTGCGGCGCACGTCGCTAATGGATGAAAGTTGTGTGTTCTGCAAGCTGTTATCAGCTTGCCAGTGAAAGTCTGGTCAAGGTAATCGCCAGTGAGCCTTGTAGCGAACCTCCAATGCTTTTGGGTGACCGACTGTGTTGAAGCGAGGTATGCCTGTGAGAAACAGGTGCAAAATAGCAGTCCGTAACATAAAGTGAATCCTGTAGCATCGTTACGTTAGCCCTGTAAGGGACAAGAGGGAGTCGGGTCACTGACTTTCTGACGAAGACCATGGAAGATGTGGGGATACTGGAGTACAGCATTGAGGAACCCTTCGGTGTAGAGGGAGCGGAATGTTATGAAAGTTGATAACGGAACAGAAGAGATCTCATACCATCATATAACCACAAGTATGTAACTGAGGATATAAGCACGCATGGGTCATTAAGTTATGCAGACAGTGGTTACAGTCAGGAGTCATTGAAAATGGGAAATATTATCCAACGGAAAAAGGCTCACCGCAAGGAGGAGTCATTAGTCCGTTGTTAGCAAATATCTATCTTCATGTATTGGACTCCTACTGGGAAAATCATAAAGAACTGGGCGTCATAGTCAGATATGCAGATGATGCAGTGATTGTGTGCAGAACAAGAAAAGATGCAGAATTAGCGTTTGAGCATCTGAAAAGAATAATGACTAAGTTGAAACTGACATTGAATCCGCAAAAAACAAAGGTTATAGATATGAATAAGGAGAGCTTTGACTTTCTTGGATTCCGTTACCAGAAGTTTGGTAAAACCAAAAGCGGACGAAAGTTGCCTTATATGATGCCTAGTAAAAAGGCGATGAAAAAGGTGAAGGACGCAATCAGAGTAATTACTTGCAGAAAGTCAGCCTATGAGGGTCTGGAGCAAAAGGTGGAGAAATTAAATCCACTTATAAGAGGATGGAGAAATTACTTTCAGCATGGAAACTCAACAAAACGATTTAAACAGCTTGATGAATACGTGTGGATGAAGCTATGGAGACGGGTGTATTACAGGCGAAAGCAGAAGAAATACAGAGAGCATGTGTTGTATGGATTTCGAAAGTGGTATGCAACCAGTGGAATAGAGTACTTTTATTATCTAAATAAGAAAAGATATGTGACGGTCTTTTGAATGCTGCGGGAAGAAGATTATCGGAAAGCCGTGTGAGGGAGAACCTCATGCACGGTTTGAGGTGGCAGGCGATGGAAACGGAAACTACCGCGCCATCGCTTGACCCTACCACCGCCGAGCAGTATCGTATGAATATGAGGGTGGAAGTTCATTTCAGAGCCCCATGTATGAAGGATGCAGATATAACCAACGGAAGCTCCGAGGTGCTTTGGGTCTGATGTAAGTTCTTGAATGGTAGCAGAGGCTGCATGATAGATCGTGTCATATAACAGTTTCTGGTTACTGTAAATGACCGGATTCAGAATGTCAGGGACTGTAAACACCAGATGAAAATAAGGTGCATCAAGTACATCTTCCCTGCGGGCATCCATCCACATTTCCTTTGGAATAGCCTGACACATGGGACAACAGCGGTTACGACAGGAATTATAATGAATCTGGACAGCACCACAGTCTTCACATACACTGATATTTGCACCATAGGCTCCTGTTTTGCAGTTCAGGATGTTCCGGACAGCTTTTGCCTGTTCCGGGGATGGAGAATACTTTTCAAGGTATGCCGGATAAAAACGTCGGAAAATATCCTGGACGGTGGGTTTATTCATGGCCAGTACCTTCTTTCCTGTCAAAAGGGCTTTGAATGCCCATGAGGGATTTGTTGCTGACATGAAGATAAACTTCCGTAGATTTCGGATCACGGTGTCCAAGCAGAGCTTGAATGTTCTGCCGTTCTATACCTTGTTCCATCAGATGGGTTGCAAAGCTATGGCGGAGACAGTGAGGGGTTGCTGCCTTTGGAAGTTCTGCATCAGCTACTGCCCGTCGCATTACCTGTTCCAGAGTACTGACTGTTAGATAATTACCAGTAAATTTATTCGGAAACAGGATGCCACGGGGACGACCTTTCTCAAACCAGTATTGTGTAAGGATATCCAGACAACGTTTGGAGAGAATGGTATAACGGTCCATTCTATTCTTGGTATCCCGGACATGGATCTGCATATTTGAACGGGAGATCGTCATAATGAAGATGGATCACTTCAGAAACTCTCATACCTGAGGAATACATGACTGCGAACATAGCCTTATATTTGATATCATCAACAGCATCTAACAGGCGGTCAATCTCAGAGGCAGTCAGTACAGTAGGAAGCTTATGTTCTAGGATCATACGTGGAAATGTGATGTCATCCCAAAGGATATGCAGGACATTTCGATAGAAAAAACGGATGGCAGAATTGTAAAGATTCAGAGTTGTGGCTTTCAGTCCTTCCTCTTTTTTTGCAAGCAAAAAAGCCCTGACATCCTGACAGGTAAGTTCTTTGGGATTCTTATTCTGATATTTCAGAAAGTAAGAAACATAGTTTTTATAGCAGCTGATGGAACGTTCTTTGAGGTTACGGATTTTCCCGGCTTCCTCAAGCTGTTCTAAATATTTTTCATACATAATAAAATCCTCCATATAAAATCAGTAGTTATCAGAAACACTGCTTTATACGGAGGGGCATTGGGGTCATAAAACCGCTTGCCAACCAAGTGGAATGGTGGTATTCTTTTTATAGGCAGTGGAGAGGTCGATCCTGTTTGATTGTTATTTTGTGGTGATTTAACAATACTACTTTTAGGACTTGCTTTCCACTGTTTTGTTATATAAAACAGAAAATCGCTATGCCACAGCCTTGGCAGGCCATCGCGTAGCGATTTTGTTCAATCCCAGTTTATAGAACAGTGAAAAGTAAAGGTGAGAATTTTATCTTAGTTTTTGAGTAATTGTGATATTAAATAAAAGGAGAGGCGTAGATGAAAAGAAAATATAGATGGGCTTATTTGGGGGTTGCAGGTTGCATTATCATAGTAAATGTATTGTTTATATTCATTAAAGCAAAGTCAAAGAATTCATTGTATGAAAAATATGAATGGGCAGAAGAATTTTATGGAGAAAAATTATACTTAGAAATAGACCACAAAAGTACAAGCGAAGAAGAATTAATAGGAAAACAAATAGCAAAACAAATAGAAATAGTTTTGTCATATATGGGAAATTCAGAAGATACTAAAGAAGTAGGAGAATTAAAATATTTTTACTGGTTTAATCAGGGAAGTGAGAAACCAGTATCACAAAAAAGCAAAGTAACTCATCTTACGACTATAATAACA
>ENA-OROQ01000542-OROQ01000542.1-human-gut-metagenome-genome-assembly--contig:-NODE-542-length-38577-cov-3.2991_pt1 | contig 38577 bp, 48 predicted proteins | sample MGYA00242136_ERZ509062 | MGnify/ENA primary metagenome ERZ509062 (study PRJEB26280, sample SAMEA2338735) | human gut metagenome | biome: human gut; feature: human-associated habitat; material: faeces...
CAGTGAAAAAGCACTTTGATACACTGGTGTCAGCACTAAAAATGGAACGATGTTTCTCTGTGCAGAACTAAAACAGAGGGAGTATTAAGATAATTTTGGAGGAGTAAAATATGCACTACAGCAAACTGGTAATTTTATAGCCAGATATTTAGGTATCCTGGCTTATAAAAGCAAGGATACCTGGATAATGAACTATGAGTTTTTAAAACAAAAGAAGATAGTCAGCTAAAATGTTTAAAGGAGGATTCTAATATGTTACGGAAGTTTAAAACTCTTAGGTGTATGTCTGCGTTATTAACCGTTCTTTCGTTGGCGCTTTCTGTCTATAACTGGAATGGAGCCCTTAGTTTGCAGTATAAAGGAACTAACAGTATCGCTTTTGGGATATCTGTAGGAGTTCCGGTGGCTTTAGCCACAACGGCTTTTATTATGGGACTCGTGGCGTGGGGAGCAATCAAAGCCGTAGAAGAAGAGAACAAGCAGAGGAGCGAAGAGGCCAATAGCGAGGGAACCCTGTAAGGTTTCTACAAGCGTTAGTAGTGGAAAAACATAGGCAGTGTTTAATAATGACTTTTGAGGTAATAAAATGAATGTATTCGTACTCGACATGGATTTACTAAAGTGTGCAGAGTACCATACAGATAAACACGTAGTTAAGATGATAACAGAGACAGCACAGTTATTGTCTAGTGCGTATTACAGTACTAATGAGGAGGAAGTTGCGCCATATAAAATTTCACATTACAATCATCCGTGGGCAAGGTGGGCTAGAACAACAGTGTCAAATTGGTGGTGGTTGAGTTGCCTTGGAATAGCTTTGTATGATGAATATAAATATAGATATGGCGATAAACACCACCGAGGTGGAGATTTAATAATTTATATGAGACAGTTTCCACCCGCATTATCTGAAGGCGGTTTAACGCACATGCCTATGTGCATGCCAGAGGAATGTAAAATTGGTGGTATCGTTGAGTCTTATAGAGAGTACTACAGGCGACACAAAAAGCATATTTTTAAATGGACAGGAAGAGATAAACCATTTTGGATAGAAAGGATTTAGTATGGTTTGCAAGTCGATACTAAAAGATAGTGCACTGGGAGTATTATATGAACATCATCGCTGGTGCCGCAGACGCTGGATTTGGCGTATATTATTAGCATTAGTAGCAAGTTCCTTGATTTTCGCTATAACAAAATCATATTGGTTTGTAGCGTTATTTATGGTAGTTTCATATTATGGTATGCTGCGTATGCGTATGTTTAAACGGTATGTTAAATGGGTTGAGTCGTTTGCAGATGGATGGGCGACAGCAGAATTAAAAGGGAAATATGTGGTTGTATCTTCGCGCAGTGAAGCTTACTTATTTAGTCTAGTAGTGGATGATGATGCTGAAGAGGATGTTATACACATTGATTTTTTGTTTCGGTCAGCTTACATGCTACCAGCTACGTGGGAGGGATTACACAAGGCGTAATATAAAATGCTGTATGACTAAGAAAAATATAACAGCGTCAAAACATAAAGAAATAGAGAGGCCCATACGGCACTTTCTTTATAAACAACATCATTATGGGGGTTGTTATGTTAAAGTTTAAATTGGATGCTGATAAATAATCAGCGCCAACTTTGCGATGCTGGTAGTTGGTAAGTCACGAGAAGGACGCGGGCGTGCTGTGGATTGGTTATGTAGTCATTTAGTCGTTGAGCCAGGCAGGGAATTGAAAAACAGACTACAACATCTTTTGACTATTTGTTGCAGGATTCCACTAATGAAACAGGCGAAGGTCTTATTTTGGCCGGACCCAAGTATGGGCATTGGACCACAGCATACCTTGACGTCGTTTTCAAGGTATCTTATGTCAGAGATGTCGAGCGCTATGTTATTACGACAGAAAACCCGGACTTAGGATTTGGTTATCTGATATAAACTCCTATGGAGGTCGAGTAAAAATATGAATGATACTATTGTGTCAAGGAATGTTGCAAGTATAACTGCGCAGAGGAGGAGGCGTAACTTGAAGTTATTTATAAACAGAGCTGGACGCGGATTCAAAGAAGTCACAAGCTGGCTAGGTCGTCCTATTCCTGAGGCTACGTCCTATATTGTTGGTTTTGTTTATAATACCAGTCTATTCACGGCATGTAGAGGTACCAGTAACGACATCACATATGGAGTCTTCGTAGATATTACGGATGAAGAATTTGATGTGGTTTGTCGCGGATTGCCCGAGTTTGGATTCTCATTAACACCAGAAGGTTGTTTACGGTGCAGTAGAACGACAGCACTATATAAAGGAGAAATTTATTATGGTATTGAGGAATTAGGCAGAGCAATGGGTTACGCGCCTTTGCCATCGACCGAAACGCTTGTATCTGTGTACAAATCTCTGCCAGCTGTCGTCTCCTACTGCGGTGAGGACGTTATAAAGACAGAGCGTGATATTTGCGGGTTGCGTATGCGATTATGGCCATACGAGCAACCATTATGGGAGTTGTTTCCGGACTGGCAGTTCCTTATAGACTTACATGAAGTTCCGGTAGGCGGTGTGCCAGATAACGTAGTGGAAGAATTCACACAACTGTTAGTGCAAGGATATCTTCCAATCGATAAAGGTTGGGTAACACTGGCATCAAAAGGATTTTCCGTATCCAAGAATCCTAAGTCCAAAGAAAAGATACCATTTTCGCTTTACAGGCATTTAGGTCTATTCTATCCTTATCGGAGTAATCCAAAAGAAAGCTCTAGTGTGAGAAATTGGCTGTCAGGTATTCGTGATTTGAAACGCAAGTTTGTTAGAAAAGACCCGTGTTGTCCGTTTGATTTCATCGTAGGTCACTCGAAGCCCACTACGACAGAACTAGAGAACGACTATATCGTAGAGATGGATTTTAGTTTTATAACTAGTCTTAGTAAGGAAAATATGCACGAGATTGCTGAGAAGAATTTAAGAGAAATTTGGGAATATTTTCTGGAAGTGTTATCTACGTATCAAACTTTGAAAGTACCGGTCACCTACTTAAAACCGACACGCATAACTGTACTCAATTCTAAACATCTGCACATTATGGCTCAATTGAAAGGAGGAAAGTGATAAAACATCATGAGAAGACGGAGTAGACTTGACAGTCTTATTTCTATACCGGATTACTGGCATGACTACGTTAATCCAAATGTGGACCTTCGTTCAAATCCAAAACAACCTTGTCCGTTTCATAACGAGGAGCACGGGCAGTCGTTTTCTTATAAAGAAGGTGAGAATTATTTCTCGTGTTTCGGTGCATGTCACGTAATCGGCGGTGACGTAGTTAGCATGCACATGCTGAATTATAAGATTAAGGATTTCGATAAAGCGGAAGAAAGTCTCGCACGCCTCTACAGCATCAAATTAGAGGCAGAAGAATTAAAGTTCGAAAAAGAAGAAACCCGCGTGAGTGAACGTGACGTGAGGTTTAGAGTGGCCTATGCACAGGCCTGTAAACTAGCAAAAACTCCTGATGATTGGATAGTTTTAGACTATATTATGTCACAATATCCACCGGACGTTGATAAACTTCAGATGTTCATCAACGAACGGCGTGTTATTGGAAAGGAGGAACAACAGTGAACTACAAAGAATTGGAAAAATACCACGAAAAGAGACTAGAGAGTATCAAGGACAAAGAGTTTATTCTTCGATGGATTTTAGTCGGTATATGCGTTGGTTTGGGCATTCTTTGTGTTGCTGCATACGTCTATGTCAAAAAAGCAGTATGACAAACTAGGTAAGTGCTGGATAACAGTTGTCTTACTTACTATTGCCACATTGTTGATACATTTAGGCAGAAAACTAGGCTGGTTTACAGAAATAACGGTTATTCCGGAATTTCTGTGTATAGTTGCCACTCTAGTTTTTGTCGCCAAATATTATCTAACTAAGTATAAGGTTTACGAAAAATATATTAAGGATAAGGAGAAAACACCATGAAATTTAAGAGCAGACCAGCCGAGGTAATGACGGAATATTTCCTGCCTGCTATAAATAAAGCCTCTGATAGTGAAGGTCTTAAACGTTTTAAAGAGCGTCTTTTAGGGATTACTCAGGACGAAATGGAAATGATTTATAACAGCTTGACGGAAGAAGAGCAGGTTGCTTTTGACGATGAGCGTAATTGGGACGATGCACAGGAAGCCAGCCGTTATCTTATATTTAATAAAGCAATTAATCGGTTCTGGGATGCTCGTGCAGGACACACCACATTAGACGATGCTGGTGTTTTGCATATCACTCCAAAGTCCAGTTTTCTGGAATTAAATGTAAATCTCAACACATTTGCGGAGTTAACACAGAAAGGTGTATACTCTATCGAGGAATTACAGAAGTACGTGTCCGACGATTACTTAAGTGTTGCGGCACTTGAAGATGTATCTGCGGCGATACTGCTATTTCACAAGGACTCTACTATAGTTATGGATGGAGGTAGTGTATGAGTGCGTTGACACACAGTGGAAATATAGTTATGCGATTCGTTCTAAAGGAGGCGCGGTATGCTCTATAAGATATTTAACGGACCGTCGCATAGGTTTGAACATGGAGGCTCCGTGCCGGAATTAAATTACACAGGTGACATTGTTGTGGCAATAGACCCGAGCAAAACCAATTGTGCCGTGGTTATAGGCGACCCAGGTGGTGAAGTAATTATGATTGTCGAGATGAGCGGCAACAATTGGAAATCAGGTCCTGTTATCCCGACCACCGAATATTGCAGTGAGATACGGGAGTTTATCACAAGACTCATCGAACCTGCGCATCTATACCGTGTAGGGATGGAGCAGGCTATCACGAAGAAAGGGATGGAGCATCATCACTCTAACATGGTGCTCACAGAAATACGTGCCGCGCTTCTTGGCTTATTCTGGGAAAAATACCAACTCGCAAAGGAAGATGTTGAAGTTAACAACTGGACGTGGAAGCGCGCTATACTACCTGAAGGCTATCGAAGCCCTTTTGAGAAAGGTTCTATGCGTTACTTCTGGCAGTATTTACATGATAACACGTATATTCATTATTTCGAGGATGATGTGACAGACTGTATGTGTATCTATAAGTACCTAATACTTGACACACAAAACAGTTATCGGATTGCATGCTGTGAAGAAGAGAAGATTCATAACCCCTATCACTTGGCTATTATGCCACCGTGGGCCGACGAGTTAGACTACCGACGGTTTGATTATAATAGTTCATTTAATGCAGAAACAAATGCTACCTATTTCGCCAACAGGTCAAAGAAGTGCGGCATAGCCAATTTGCGCGCAGCAAGTTTAACGCTCGGTGAGATATATCAATACGCCAGCGGGTTTACGGAAATACCGCAAACAGACCAAGTAAGGCTGGTGGTGCAGGTGTGATAACAATATTGCATTGGGTGAAGGACGCTTTTATTGTGCTGTTAATCAGCACATGTCTAGTAGAATTGAATAAGAAAACAGCTAAAACATGGTACTACTTTTTCTTTATAGTCGTGTTAGGGCTTATGTCATTCAGTTTCTACTGAGCGCAAATAAACAAAGGAAGGAGTTATGGATGTCAGGAAAAGTTAAGGTGATACTCTCTATTGTTATCACCGCAATTTTAGTGTCTGGTATCTGGGGATTCATCGCATACCAGAAAACGAAAACTATTACTGCGAAATTTGAGGGAGAGATTTCGCAACTTACTGCAACGCTAGACGCACTTGGCCCGGACGTGGAGTGTTATACCGTGACAGAGGACTTTGCAACCCATTACGATAATAACACGGCTGGTCAGATTATAGGCGAGACTGCCATTCAGCCAATCACAGTTCCGTCTTCGTTGGTCGGCGAGGCGTACATAACAGACATGTCACAGATAGTTGGTAAATACTGCAAGGTCAACATTGTACCTGGCACACCTATTACATCCGACTTGCTCATGTCTGAGCTTTATGATGACACCCTTCGCGACGTGGATATTTCAGTTAACAGTTGGGTCGTGGGCATGCGTGTGGGTGATTATGTTGATATTAACATTACGTTCCCATACGGAGAGGACTACATAGTTCTCCCACACAAACGCGTACAGTACATCGGTGATAAAACAATCAAGATGTATTTGACGGAAGAGGAGTGGCATACTTATCAGTCTGCTTTGGTGGATTATTATTTACATGCTACCGAAGGCGCGCGTCTATACTTAAAGAAATATATTGAACCAGGCGTACAACCTACGGCGACAGCCTATTATGCAGCTTCTGACGCTGTACGAACGGTTATGAAGACTGACCCGAACATTGTCAATCGGGCAGCGATTGCTGCACAAGATTCTTTACGTCCGGCTATTGATGGCATACTGAATCAGTTTATCACAGAGCAAACGACTGTACAAACGCAAGCAGGACTTATCGCTGGAGGACGCTCGCAGTACAGTGGAGATGTGCAGAACGATTATCGTAATAACGAACAGAATCGTGCGGACGACAAAGAAACGGAGGATACCTACACAGAAGAGGATGTTGTCGTTAACTTCGGCGAGGAAGATACTGAAGCAGAAACAACAGCACCCGCATCTGCGGAAACAGCTGCGCCTGAAACACAAGAAACTACAGCACCTGCGGAAACAGAGAATCCAGAAGAGCCTGTAGGTTAAGGAGGAAACTATGATATTATCAGTAGTTGGCGATACAGACAAGCGTCCAATTATGTATACGCTACTGAAAGTGTGTCAGTATTTAGGTGATGTTCTTTTAGTTACCAATGATAGGCATTACGCTAGACTCATTGAAGAGCCGGAAGAAGATGTGGAAATAATTGCCGGTCACTTTCAGGACATTTTCATAGTAGTAACCGATAAAACGCCTGACGAAACCAGTCAGGCGGTCGGCTACGTGCCAGAGGACTATGAGTTTATAATCTATGACAATAAGGTAGATGTTTCCGGCGATGCAATCATCTATGTGGCAGGCTGTGAAATGTCAGAGGTTGAATATAGTGCTCTTGGTTATCTGGAAGAGGAGGATTACATTACAATCAACTTCGGCTTCGGTAAAAAGAACGTTATACCCTACACTGGTAAAATGTTTATGAACTGTGAATTAACAGAGGGTAAACACGTTCTGGTACCGATTGATAATAAAATCAGCACAGAGGTGGTAAGGATACTATCGCCGCTAGTGAATATACCGGAGAAAACTTTAATGAAGGCGGTGATGAATAACAAGAAATGAGACTAGCAGTATTATCACCACTCGAAAGATGTGGTTGTTCTGTTGTGACAACTATGCTGGCACAGTCAGCCGCTTTAACTCAGGACTTAAAAACAGTTGTAACGTACACAAGCAAAGCACGTACCTTACCTATTTACCTGAGCCTAAAGGACTACCTGCAAGACCGAACACGGTCTATCTCACAGGTGGTTAAGTTGTTAGAGGCACGCGCTATAAGCGCAGGCGAGCTCGATGAGTTCGCGATAAAAGTTGCTGCCAACTTCTATTTGATGGACACGGTATCCCAGACCATCACTGTTGAAGAAGCTTTAATGGTGCAGAAGTATGTGTTTACCAATATCGAAGCAGATTTGGTGTTATGTGATATCAGTGAACCATTGGATGATACAAACGCACAGGAATTAATAGAAGCCGCTGACGCACTGTGCGTTGTACTAAACCCAGATACGGTTTCTATTGAGGCGTTGAATGTGTGGAAACAATCAGAGTTTTGGCCCAAGAACAAGCCATGTATGATAGTTATTAACCGGTTTGACGAAAGTATTATCGGTACCAGAGCTTTCGCTAAACAATGTGGTTTTGAAGTTAAAAACACCTGCAAACTACACTACAATCCGTTTGTTGTCAAAGCGTGCAATGAGAATTTCTTAGCAGAAATCGTGCCATATGCATATGACAAAGACATCAGAGTATTATCTCTACGAAACGATTTGTATGAGATGATGACGTGGTGTATGTCTCTATCAGGTAGAAAGACGAGGTGGCAAAAGTAGTATGGCGTTACAATGGGTATTAGCTGGTATTACCCTTGTAGCAGTACTCGTAATTACTCTGATTGCCTATAATAAGCGCAAATTTGCGCGTAAAGAGGTTACCAAAGAAGACAAGCTAACTATGGAGCGGTTGCTCGAAAAAGTAAAGATAATGCTTGTTGATATGTTGAAAGATGACAACATTTTTGGTAAAGACGGTGAGGAATGGGAGCGAGCTTATGCCAGACAAAAGCGTGTACAAAAAGCTATGCGTGATTGTGTTTTTGGTATAGAAAAGGAAAAGATTGTTGTAAAGGATTTAATAAAGGGTTGTCTGCAAGAGCTATTGCCGGACGACGAGAAAGTCGATATGGTGCTGGATTTGAACAACCCATTCATAGACCCTATGATTAAATGGGAGATTATGGCTTACTACTTGGGAAAAAACCGAGATATTGGTAAGAATGTTATTAAATACCTGTTCCATAAATATCACGTCGACGAGGAGAAATATCTTATTGAAGACCATAAGACTCCGCATTACAGATGGACGACGCAGGAACTAGAAACAATGTATCGTGCTGAAATAACGCACGAGATTCCCTACTTGGATAAGCTTGAAATCATGTCAACCTTACTATACGAGAGATACAAGGGATTCGGTTGTATTGACACATTACGTGATATGACTATCGACGGTTTAAATTTTGGTACAAGCGGTTCTGTGTTATCGGATATATTAAACAAAGACAGACGGGTTGCAAGGGCATCGGCCTCTGCGTGGATTTACTTTGAAGGTAAATACATACATGCGGAGTTCTTCAACTTCTACAGTGAGCACGAAGTGCGTAGAGTAGTTCAGTTGGTTTGCCGTTATGGCAACCCAGGCCCTCTTACGGAAAAACGCGGTTACATTGTAAATACTATGTACGACCAATCGCGTGTTCTTGCGTTAAGACCTCCTGTGGCTGAGTATTGGGCTGTGTTTATCCGAAAGTTTGATTTAGGTGATATGACCCTTGAAAAACTCATAGACCCGCTTATACTCGACGAACAGACGCGGCAGCCTAAACTTGATGAAAACGGCGACGTAATACACAAGTACAAGAACGCGCAGTTGCCATATAACGCGATAAGCTATTTAATGCGTGGACAGGTGACGTGTGGGTTTACAGGACGGCAAGGCTCAGGTAAGACCACTATGATGAAATACGCGTTAAGTAAATCTGATGCTAGACTTACATTGCGTATTCTCGAGATGACATTTGAGCTGTATGGTAGAGAAATCTACACAGACAGAAATATTTTATCAGTGCAAGAGACCGCTACGGTTACAGCCGCTGAATTGCAAGACGCTCTGAAGAAATCAGACGCGGCCATCTCTATCGTAGGCGAGGTAGCTACTGATATTATCGCAGCTCGTATGATACAGATGGGGCAAGTTGCATCTATATTTACAATATTTTCGCACCACGCTAATCGTACTGAGGATTTGGTGCAGGCACTTACAAACTCTATTGTAGCATCTTCAGGAGGTGCGGCAACACAAGATACGGTAGAGCCTCAGGTTATTGATGTCGTTAAAATGGATATACACCTTGATTACGATGTGAAGGGGAATCGTTACATCGAACGTATGACAGAAATCGTACGTACAGAGAATCGTATATCTTATGTAGATGTCGACACAAAGAATGTGCTAGCTAGCTTAGCAGAAAATCAGAAACGTTACTATGAGAAGCAAACAGAAAATCGTAGGTTCAAAGCTGTAGACATTATGCATTTTAACAAGGAAACTTGGACATACGAAGTGGATAACTACTTCTCTCCCGCTTTGACAAAACACATACTTGATAGGTTGCCGCCAGAGTATGTCGACGACTTCATTGCGTGGTCAACGGAGAACTGGAAGGAGGCGATTTAATGGGTGGTAAGGATTTATTGAACACTCCTGGATTTCTCCCTCTAGTAATAACCATTATCGCCGCGCCTATGGCTATCATAGCTATTTTGGTATTCGCGCCAAAACAGACGGCGGCACAGGCTAACACAAATAAGTACGCCAGAATAAATAAAGCGCACAGGAGATTTACAAACAACTTTTTCACACGCAGAGACTACAGACGGCTTGTAGAAATGCTGTCCAGATTATCTCTGTACAATTTCCAGGAAGTACGTTATCGAGCCGTTAAGTATTATCGAGTATCGTTGATAACGATGTTTACCATATGGTTATTAGGTACTTTGATATTTAAAGACTTTACATGCTCTTTGTTGTTATTACTATTCGCCTATTTGGTAAAGAACAAGTACATAGACAAGAATGTGGAAAAGTCTAGACGGCAGTTACTGTCACAATTCTCAACTACACTATCTTCGCTAGAGCAAGAATATACACGTTTGGGAAATATACCAGATGCTCTGGCGGAGTGTGAGAAGGGAAAGTTACTTGAGACACAGATGGAAGATATTTATAACATCTGTACAGCAGTTGACGGAGAGGACCGTTTGGATGAATTTTATTCCAAATGCCAGTTTAGGCAATTAAAGACACTAGCCGAAAGTTGTTACATACTTAACGATACTGGTGATACGACAGACGCTTATGGTGAATCAACGTTTCGTACGAATATACGATTAATCAAAGACGAGGTAGACCTCGAGGTGCGCAAGAACACTATGATTCACATCAAGTTCAATATGCTGGAGTATATACCTTTAGTTCCTATTTTCTGTGTAAGTATAGTACAGAACTTCTTTATGTCGAACATACCAGGAACATCTGTTTTATACAATGGGTTGTTGGGCTATATATCGAGGCTCAGTATAGTCTTGTTTACCCTAATTGGGTACTACGTCATAACTAATATAAATTCCGAACAATATGTACGTTCAAACGACAGATTAGAGATAGTGGACAATTTACTTACAAAGCGCTGGTATAAGCGAATCGTAAGAAATGTAATGTCCAAATCAGCCAAGACAATTGTTAGCATCAACAAGAAGATACGTGGTTCATTATCATCAAAGGACCCTGAATACATTTATGCGGAGAAGATTTTATTCTCTACTATCATATTTGTACTCGCTCTGTTGTCTAGCGTTGTTATGGTTATATCCGCTCGACAGTTTATCTACCAAAATACCAAATCATTATCTCTTGTTGGCGGTGTTGTTTACAGTCAAGAAGAATATGAGAGGTTATACAAATATGACTGCGAAATAATGGCTAGAAAAGTCTTGGAAACGGACGACATTATGGCCGCGCAGTTAAAAGAGGTCTTACCGAAGGCCACAGAGTTTACACGACTCGAAGAGGTATCTCGTATAAAACTTAAATACGAGAAATATCACAATACCTATTATAGGTGGTGGTATGTCTTGATTTGCTACGCTGTCGGAATTTGTGGATGGTTTATTCCAGAACTACTTTTAAAATTCAGACAGTATATGGTTAAAGCCGAAGCTGAGGAAGATGTATTGCAGATGCAGACAATTATTGCCAGCGTCATGGACACATCGCTGGATACGCTATCAGTTTTGTATTGGTTAGAGAAGAACAGTTCGGTGCATAAGGATGCTTTAAGATTCTGTTATCATGAATATCCGGCAGACCCCGAACTCGCACTTAACAGGCTTAAGTCAAAGTCCACTGTGGCGGAGTTCCACCACATGTGCGATAGATTCATAACAACCATACATCAGATTTCGATAAAAGAGGCATTTGCAACTCTCATAACGGACAGAGCACACATCTTACGAATTCGTGAGATGGTACAGGAAGAGATGATTAATTCCAAACGAATGATAGCTTCTCCTCTGGCACTGGCGCCTATTATCGCGTTAGCAGTCATGCATATTTTAGCTCCAATAGGGATTCTCGGATTTGCCGAATTTACTAAAGCCTTTGCACAGGCTGGATTTTAAAGGAGTAGGAAAGATGGAGAAAAATATTAATTCATACGTAGGAGTCCTGCAGGAAGATAAGTATGTCTTTACAACACACGGACTTGAAGAATTGTATATGACCCACCTAGTGTGTGTGGGCGCCAGTATACCTGTAGTTATGCCTAGAACGGCACATGAATTATATGCAGGTAAGAGGGTAAGAATAGATGCTTTTCCTCGCATTTGCAGGAAACGTATCAACAACAAACGAGGTGTTTTCGCGTACCTGTCTTGTTTAGATATTGAGTTAACAGACAGTACCTACGAGAGCAGGTATGTGAAGATATACGGTAAAGTCATGTCACACATGGACCTTATTGAAGGTGATGGTCGTATTACCAGCATGCACTTCGAGCTGGAATGTGTTGTACCAACCGGTAACAACAAAACAGTTACAGCTCTCGCACCATGCCGCGCTTTCAATAAAACAGCGCGTAGACTGCGGTCATTAAAGAAAGGTGACATGATAACCGTTACTGGCTATATTACCGGCGATAGAGAATCGCTGCGCGTGGTGGTAAATTACTACATCAAAGATGAAGCGCAACAAAGCGATTTAGCTGTCGGATGATGCCACTAATTGTAGGAAAGGAGGTAGCTATATGTTTCACAACCTGTTAGCTAAAATGAACGGTAAAGTCCTGATGATTATTGCAGGAGTAGCCGTAGCTATCGCAGTTGCTTTGCTTGTTGTTGCATTTGTGCTGTAGTAGATTGGTACATGTTCGCGCTCTACGCGCGCCGTTATATAGTAGTAACCTACTGGATGTATTGCGAGCTTTATGTTCGAAGAAAGGAGATTATAGATATGAATAAAGATAAGGAGACATAATATGGGAACAGATATTTCCGAAGGCGCTAAAGTAGGTATTATATTGATTATTTTATGTGCGCTTATTGCAATTGTATTCAGCTTATTAACGATGATGAAGAACATTACATCTTCAGGGTCTCAGTCTTTACAGAACGGACTTGACCAGCTCAGTGATTCTGAGTTTCAGAACTACGACCAGAAAACTATTTCCGGCACAGACGTACAGGCGGCTGTCAAAATCTTCGAGGGACGTCCTATTTCATTTGTAGTAGTAACACAGGCCGACATTAAGTCTGCTGGTGCTAAGGCTACGTCGTGGACAGGTCACCTTTATGGAGCAAAGCTTACGTGTGCTAACTCTGAGGTAGCGGGTGCAGACGCTGGCACTAACGCTGGTAAGTATATTCAGTGCAAGGTAGACTCTAACAACTCTGGAGCAGAACCTGCTGAGGCTCCAACTGACGGTATTTATAAATATACGGGTAATTCATACTACACTGGGGCTTTGTACACGAACGAGTCTGGTAGTCCTGAATACAATATGAACGTTAAACCGATGAGTGTTACAGGTAAGAAGACATATGTTCGGTCATCTGGTAAGTTCCTGTCTGAACTTATCAAGGACCCAACCGGTACTAAGATTGGTGCTTGCTTCGTGCAGACCAACTAAGAGTAATCTGCTTATGCGGCCCGCGGCATTGCCGCGGTGTGGTAGTTTACATAGCACGCAAAGTGCATATGCGAATTATCGCACACAGGAGGAACAATTTATGAAAGGTGATTATGATAAAAGACTAATGTTAGACGCTAAAGAAGCGAAAACACGCAGCCTATTGGGGTGGTATCGGTAGTTGGCGTCTTAAAGGTAATACATACCGGTATTGGAGTTTAAAATGGTTAGTATTGTTTTTATTTATCACATCAGTTGTTGTGTACGTGGTACTTAAATGCGAAGCTACACTTGTTGGTTTGTGTAATAAAATAATAAGTATAGGAGGTGCGCATGGACAAGGAGTTTCAGGAGATACTTAAAACAGAATATAGCACTTCCTTCGATGAGCATCGAAAGAAAGCTATGATAAACAGTTACTACAAATACGGACCAGCGAGAAAGAATTATCAGGAACATCGTTGTATCGATGCGGTAGCGAACATCCGTAAAAGACTTGAAAGATACGAGGAGACAGGTAATACGGAGTTCCTCGTTGATGTAGCAAACTTTGCTGTGCTTGAGTTTATGTTTCCTAGCAAAGACGGAGCAGGCTATAAGCCGACCGGAGCTGATGATTGTGCGCTGGTGGGTTTTGGTGTTAATCAATTACAAGGAGGAGAAATATGGAAAGGACGTACATCTTAGATGACTGAGTGGTCTCAGGCCGTGTGGATAGCGGTCGGTCTGCTACTCTCTAGTTTCGTTTTGATGGTTATGGTATATTGGTTTCGTACAGGACGAACCATCAACAATGAGATTTCACGTCAAGAAGCTAATCGCGACCTCATGCGTGAATATCGAGAGTTTAATGGATTTAACGATAAAAACGTATACGCACAGGATATCGTATCATTAGTATTGCAGCAACGGGGCAACATTGGTGTGCGGATATTACACGGTACTAATTTGTATGCCTATTGGTGCAGCGACCCTGATATGGAGACATCCTTGGAAGAATGTGACGATACGTGGGTACTGACAGGCAATGCAAAGCAGACGACGTATACAGCGACAGCTGTACAGGAAAAGTTAGACGTTAACAAAATTTATCATGGAAGTCTAAGCTATGGTCTAAACGGGGAAGTTATTGGTGTAACGTTCCAACGCGGCACAGTAGATGACCATGGAAATTTCACGCCTAATTAGGTAACGACTTATGGGTAGCACGTTATCTGATGGTGTTAAAATAGCTATTGTGATGGTTATTGTAAGCGCTATAATAACAATGATTGTTACAATCTATATGATGGCATTTCAATGGAACAGGAGTGTTGAAGAGCAAGTAGACCCTTCTACATTGATTGACCATACATTTGATTTTACTGCTATGGCTGTTTATGGCAAGCCCATACCGATGCCTAATGTAGTAGCCGCTTTGAACCTCTACGGTACGCCTGAGGTTCTGTGTGTTCAAATGGAAGATTTAAAAGGGAAAATGGGAGGAACACCGTACCCAGTATCCTACGACAGTGAAAGCCAACTAATGAAAGACTTATTAGCTGTGCTTCGTAATTACTATGACAAGAAAGTGTACGTTTACGTTGCTACGCCAAACGGGAGTTTACAGTTGTGTGTGAGCGAGTTGCCGCATAGCGATAATCCAGATGGAGCGAATCAACCTTGGGAGAGATAACAAATGGGGATATCTGTTTTATACAATACAGAAGTCTACCAATTTGTAAGTACATGTATACCGCGCGAATCAGAGATTACAACTATTCGTGTTTTCGATGAGTACGCCCTGGAGGTCGTACCGCGCTACATGGATACGTTGAGGACTATGTGCGATTATGGTGTACGTGTACGGTTCCCCGTACACGAGTTTGGTTATATAGAAATAGGACTGATATTTGGTACCTATAAGAAAACACTCAGATCTCTTTGGTTGATAGCGATTTTCTGACGGCAGGCGAGGCCTACAAATTAGCGACCAATTCAGAGAGAAAACCCAGCCAGGATATGTGCGATTAGGATAAGGAGGTATTATGCATTTAGATGATGGTTTTGATTTAGTGTCTGTGCTGTTTTGGCTCATAGCTGGCCTAGCATCTACAGTATTCTGCTTGGGTGTGATTACTAAGAACATGACACCATACACACTGCCAGATAAGTCTGTTGTCACAGCTGTATCTGATAATACGCCTGATTCGTATCAATGGTATGTGAGGGATTATCTGCTGATGCTTATGGTCGCAGATGAGTTTTGTCCAGAACCTAAGGCTATTGATATACAGTTTGGCAACGGGCAACAAGATACTCTTATAGAAATTAATGATGAGTTTTTAAAGAACATGGAAGGGCGGTTACAAAGGTACTACATAAAGTATCTCAACACACGGGTAGACCAGCCTATTGATTATTACGAATATTATTATGAAGGAACAGGAGAGAACGGAAGATGGAGATTTCACACGCAGTACTAAAGGATAACAGCAGTTTAGTACACAATATACAGCAGATGAACATCAACCCAGATGTACCTGTTGCTGTGGAGATAAATCTTCCAGATTATCTCGATACAGTTTCTTTACTAGCTCTAGAACGACGCATGTGCGAAGTATCTAAGGTGTGTAACAGAAAATTAAGGTTGCTCGCTAAGACAACGAATTTGGTGGTTGAGAAATATGCGACTCGGATATTCGCTGAGTGTGACAATATTTTCTTAACTGTAGATTGGATGAGTTAATATGGGAGATATTTTTGGTAAATTAATCGGAGTTGTACTCGCATTTGTGTTACTATTCCTTGGACCGTTTACATGGGTAACCTTGTCTAACGAGATGGTAGCACGTAGAACAATTATGAACGAGATGCAGTCATTCTTGGATGAAACCATAGATTCGCGCCAAATCACGGACACACAACTTGAAGACTTCTATCTGGGTATTTCAGGTCTGGGTCCTATCTGTGATGTGGAAGTTGAAAGATATGTGCGTACTGTAGACCCGGACCCAAAGAAGGACGGAAGTATCTACGTTACGTATGTGTATTCGGAAAACAATAGAGAATATAATCAGGGAGATAAGGTTAAGGTGAGAGTTCATTCTATAAACTACACGGGCTCAGAAAAGCTGTTACGATCAACCATAGGTATGTGGTTACCTCCTATAGATTATACGTTGACTGCGAGAGTGAGGTAGTACATGAATAAAGCATTTTCGTTATTACTGCTCATCCCTATGTGGTTTGGTATAATGATTTTTATGACTTATGTGGTTTTCTTCAGATTAGAGAATCAAGCTTTAGACGATTGGCACCTAAAGCAGGCTGTAAACAACTGTACGGACTCTGCGATAGAAGAGTTGTTGGAGGCTAGTGATTTAGGAATGGACTACGCCGATTGGGGCAAGTTTAAGGCTGACCCAGATTTAGCCCTTAATGATTTTGTTGATACGTTTCTTTTGAGCTACGATTTGCCGCTGAATGACACGAATCGTGAACTCGTTAAGACAAACTATATTCAAGCCTTCTGTGTGGCTGGCTATGATGGTTATTACGTTTACGACCACAGAAAGACGGCTGACGATGGAGGTCTTGAATTGGTTGGTTCGCCCAAGTTACCATACCTCTACAAGGACACAACTAAACCTGGGCGTTATGTTACTTATGCGTTAAATATGGGGTTCAATCGATGCTATAAATTGACAGACGCTACCATAACGTTAGCCGACAGCCCAGTAAGTAAACAGAAGACGTTGGAAATTATCAACAATCGAATCAGTGACGACCTCATGGAAAGAGTTGATAGAGCATACGCAAACGGATGGTTACAGTCAGTTTACATACCCTCCGGGTTGACAACCATATCAAGTACAAACCCAATCGAGAGTCCTACAGTTTTAGCTTTTATGGATAATGTGGATTTGAATAGTGTTTTCAAGTTAAACGCTTTCGGCATAGGCGGTTCAAGAGCACGTGTAGCTCGTCCTGTATCCGCATATAAGAGAAAGAACAATGAAACAGGTGAGTGGGTTGATTACTATTCATACTCAGACCTTTTACCTGAAGGAATTAATAATGACCAGAATTTAATCATTGAAGTTTATATGTCCCCTGAAGATGCGGCAGCGCACGGCTATCATCATGACCCGCTTTACATGAATTAGGAGGTGTATTGTTTTGGGAGACAGAGAAGCCGCTATCGGCTTAGCTAAAAAGTATTTGGTAGATTGCATATATTCCAGCGTGCGCGTGGAAGGGTTAAACGTAACATTTCCACAAACGCAGGAGATAATACAGAATGCCGAGTTAGCTGGTGTGAAAGCAACCGATGTTTTGTTTGTTATAAACATGCGAGATGCTTGGAGGTTCGTTTTAGAAACACTAGATGAACCTGTAAATAGTATGTACGTACGACAACTGAACAGCATATGTGGACACTCTCTAATTTACGGATGTGGTGTGGAGAGAAGCTCTGATGTATATATTACAGGCACCACATACAAACCGCCGATACCTCAGCATGGTGATGTAGTACGCTCGTTACAGGAGTTAAGAGAGGAGAAAGACCCTCTACGACGCGCTATCCTAACATTTGCGTATTTAGTTAAAACACAGATATTTATTGACGGTAACAAAAGAGTAGCGCAGTTAACGGCTAATCAAATACTTATATCTTCCGGTGTTGGGGTACTGAGAATTCCTGACACGTCGGTTCAAACCTTTTCTGAATGCCTTATCGATTACTACGAGACAGGTGGGAACTCATTATTGAACTATTTGCAAGAAGAATGCTTAATACGTGCACAAGTGATAGAAACTTTACAGTATCGCGGAATGAATTTTACAGTACAAGAGATAATTTCTGCGTTACCCGAGAGCACTCGTCAAGCATATCGAAGCGATAGGGAGTGTGCCGAAGCAAACATAGGGCTATACTACGATATACTTTGTAGAAATAGCTAATTTGTGCCAAGCAGCATAAAGTGTAAAAACAACTATATTTAGTTCATATATAATTAGAGGATAAATTCTCCAAGGAGTGTCTATGAAGTAGTTTCTCGCATTGAAAATATTTACCAGAGGTAAGAGATGAATCTGTGCGAGACGCTCTGTTTGCGCAGAATTGTCGTGGTAGTGCAGGGCACAAAGCGTTTGCGTTCTCATCTGAAAGATTATCCTGACTCGGTCGGCGATAACTGAATATCTATGCTTGTAAGCATAACGTAACAGAGCGCGACGTGTTAGAGAAAGGAGTAAAGATTTATGACTTATCCTGGTGATTGTTATTTTTGGATAGAGCGTGCCAAATCCTATTTAAATGCAGAATAACAATGGAGGTGATGACAATGACATATCCAGGCACATTGTGTTCTTATATGTTGTTATATGATAAGGCTTATGAGGAGTTTGTTTCACTAAATCAAGCAGAAGATGATGTCTATCTGCATTTTAGAACCGCAGCTTGGAGAGCGTTGCAAGTAGTTTATGAACTTAAAGGCTTTCCGGCTCCAAGTGGTTTTGATTTGTCGGGTGTAGATGCATTGCCTGGTCGGCCTATTATCAACACAAGCGACATACCCCGTTTCCTTGATAAGTGCCGAAGCAAAGTTGGAAATTACTACAAGGACTCTTGCTCTATATTAAGATGCTGGAAACATGACCTTGAGCGCGCTGTTATGCTCTTATGCGATATGGAGCTGGAAGTACTTCTACCGTATGATGAGTTGAATAAAGTTCTTGGTGAAATTACAGAAAATAATCTAAATTTTTTCCAAACCGTAGGGAAGTATCTCAGCAAGCGCAAGAGTTCAGAGCGCATGTTGCGTTATGCGACATATGCGAACGATGTCTCTTTGTGGCACTCAACTGTCAGGGAGGACGGCAGTGTGAAAGTTGAGATTACTAAGCACGATTCTCTTTATACTTGCTCGGCTGTAGGTCATTTGCCGGATTTTGAATGGGACGAGGTGTCAGGATTTTCTAACACAACATTATCCATATTTAAAGTCTTAATCGAAACCGAATCCGAACACATCATGCACAATGCAGCTATAGGGTATGAAGAGGATGCGTATATCGAATAAATAGGAGGTAGATACTATGAGAAAACAGTTTATCACAGCATTAGCAACAGTGCTTACATCTAGCATGATAGCTATTCCAGTAGAGGCTGCTCGGCCGGATATAAATGCTCCGAACACGCCTTGGGACCCAAACGCAACTGCAGTTCCAGTTGGTTGGACAGAGGAAGACGCTAATGTCAATGCAGGACCAATTGAAGAAGACGCGGCAATTATGGATGCATTCGGCGGTGTAGAAAAGTACCGCGCTTCATATGAGATTGTGACACCAGAGTACTTTAAATCTGTATATGCAGAGGTGGCCAAATCCCTTCAGCCGCAGGTGGATACGACCAGTACTGAAACAATAATAAACAGCGCGGCTGTTGCAGTAAATAATCATTTCACTAAAGACTTCTCGGTGGCTATTAATGCAGGATTGAATTACGGATATACTACGCGAGCACTTACAGACTATGTTGCGGAAGGGCGCATGCACGGTTCCTATGAGCCTGCAGTATTACTTAGCTTCCTGCTGACAGCGAACGGTGTATCCAATGATATATACGCTAATTATTTATATCATAATGATGGTGTAACAGTTAAGACTGATAGTGGTAGCTACATTGCCATAGGTCTCTATAGAACCCGCAGATTAGAGACTCTTGTGACAAACACTATGCCTGCAGGCATGTATAACGAACCATTTTACAAAATGGATATGGGTGCGTACGAGGCTTATCTTAAATAATGCGAAATATTCTCCATAGGATATTTTCTGTTGGATTAGCTCTAGTGGTTTTACTTACCAGTGTTAGTTCATCGTATGGTGCGACACCATCAGGAGCAGCACAGGGAGACGGGAATTATAATCCAGGAAACTGGCCAGGGTATGGGGAAAACCCAACACCTTCTGGGGACCACTGGGGTGTTAGACTATCCGTTACAAATATGTCACAGGCTGGAGCCTTCGGCATTACTCCTGTCGAATTAGGTGATAACTATACTGCCGCCATAAATCAATTTAACGATTTGGCGGCAATACTTAAGACAAAGGTATGGCAGCCTGGTAATTATGGTATAATTGTGTGTGATGATGCAAGCAGCTCTCTGGCTATTGTGGACCCTGTGTCTATGGAAACTGGGCAAGTAGCCACTATCAAAGCAAAACCGGGTAAGGTTTACACACAATATGATAACTTGCTGGCTTGGAATGTTTACAATCCGGGATGGCCAACTTCATGGCCCGAGAGAGATGTGGAAGGACATGAGGCCAGTTATAATCCTGACTTGTTTAATATATTTTTAGGACCGGACGGCAAAGCGGCAGCGGCCGCCGATGCGATGTCTTGGGCGCACAATGTGCGCAACGCGTATGAAACGTATCGTACAAATTTAGGGTTGCAAAATAGAAGATACGATGAAATGTTTGCTGAAATGTTCAGCAATTATAGTAATTTAGTAGACCCGTTCGCACAGTTTTCCTGGGCGTCTATAACACCAACAGGTGATGCTATGTATGAAGGTGATGCGGCCGCGCATATTATGTGGTCACACATAGGAATGAAGTCTGCTATTATGTATTATATATGGGCATGTGAAGATGCCGGCGATGCGCGCTCAGCACAACAAGCGGCTGTGCTTTTACAACAGTGGGTTATAAATGGTGACCCTGACAGTGCTTGCGCATTAGTTGCAGAATCCGTTGTACCAGCCCTACTGAAAGGGAAGGACGTTTGGTATACTGTGGGCGCATGTTTCCAATACGCCTATCCTGGCACTAGTTATGCTTTGATGTACCAAGGATGGGGAGATCCTGTAAATAGTATAGGTGATGGTTTCAACAAACTTTATGCCGGACTTCCTACTCCTGACACGACACGTACCGCTCTGTTACGATGGATACTAGGTGGCCATTTCGTGAATGGTGTGTGGACGAGAGCGGGGTCTATCGGTAAATCAAAGACATACAGCCCTGGTACTTATATGGCTGCTGTCACTGGCACTCAGCTATACGGGTATTCAATCCACTGGCCTTTATATGCAACAAGTCCAGACAGTCCTGGCGACCCGAACAAACCATCGACTCAAGAACCACCGGGCAAGTTCACATGGAAGTTGACACCCAATGGTACAATCGATAAAACGCCTGACAAGGAAATCAAAGCACCATCCACAATAACAGATTTAAATATCTCGCAGAATGGATGGAACTACAACAACTATAACAAGTGGGAGCAGCTGATTCGTGGGGATGCTAAAGACAGCAACAAGATACGAATTAACATTTATCACATCTCACAACCTCTACCGACAGACACGAAGGCGACGAGGTATCAACGGGACCAAGTCAAAGCTGGAGGCACACCAATCACCTCAGCAGTCGACCGAGTTACTCCTGGAGATGGGGTAATCCGCAATATCCCTGTTATAGGCGAATTAATCAATGGTGTAGAGAGCCGTGAACTATCTGATAATGAGATGCTCACAATTCTCAAAACAGCCACTGGCATGACCTACACGGAGACAGTCGAAGGACCTCTGGTGAATGGAGACACTCCCAATGGTGTGCGTGTAACTTATGCTGTCTATGTTGACGTAAATCCTGGTGGAACAGGCTGGCGACCATTTGAAAACAACCAAGCAGAATATGTGGAATATCGTTCCGAACCAGGCACCTATACTTGGATATCCGATGACCCAGATGGTTACGCTGAAATCAAGTGTGGATACTTCGATTCCTCGAAATACACAGAGCCATTTGAAGCTATGGCCGGCTCGCCCACCACAGAAAATCTCTACTTTACAAGTGGTGGTCAGGAATTTGTGGCACAGATTAAATATCAGTACACCACAGATAAAACTGCTATACGTGATTTCGAGCAAAAGTACTCTACAGAGAAATGTGAAGCATGGTGGGAGCCGCAGACTAAAACATTCACCGATGCACCTCTATCAGAAGTACAGGCATGGTTAAACACATGGACAGGTTCACCTCATACTTCTGGTGAATTTATAACTGCTAAGATGTGTAATACGTGTGGTACGGTGCACCAAAACGGAACAGGCGCTGAGGGTATACAATCCACCAGCATAACGGGAGGAGTAACTTCAGGGGATTCACCTGTACCCGGCCCTTACTATACGGAAATTGACTTAAAAGCCGTGCGTTGGGATTGGCATGCGAATTTAGCTGAGCACGAGGAAACAGACGAGGAAGGCACTGTCACACACTCGTGTGACAACGGAGGTCCTAATGACATATTAGATACGGCAGACCAACCGGACAACTTGGAATCGGGTGATGGTGAAGCTAGTTCTGCTTACACAAAGACCAGAGCTACGCGTTACAGCGGTACTGTTAAATCCTATCATGTACATTTTTATGACAATAAGGGGCATGACACTAATACATCCTCTATAAAGTTTCAACAGGAATACCAGAATATGAACTACGCGAAGATTAAAGAAGCGCACGTGTGGCGTCTTGAAAAAGCTCGTGTAGAGGGTATTCGCCAGTTGACTTTTGAGGCGGACGATTCTGTATTGGCTACAGCGGAAGAATTATCTAATGTAGTCTTTAATGTTGCAGAAACAGATAATGCAAAAGAAGGGCGAATGTATTATGCACTACACCCTACTGATGCGGATAATTTTGTGTTTACACAAACGCTTAAAACACGTGGTTGCTGTGCGTGTCACAATCATTGCGCGGCGGAAGATTTAATAGATTCAGCCGAAGACCCGAACAAACTCTACGAGGAAGCCTGGTGTGTATCAGATTATCTTGTGCTTGAAGGCACGAGAGCAACCACATCACTCCTTTACTACGAGTACCAAACACTGAACAAAGCAAACATGTACCGGCCCATAATGCGTATAAAAGTTTCTGGCAGAGACCAAGCGAGTAGGCGCGATAACGGTTACATTATTACGCGAGCCGACAGCGGAGATGAATTCCGTGGTTACGATGTTAAAGGGCAAGTCTTTAAGACAGAGCCGATTTCATACAATGTGTTCGCAAATGCGCAATACGGTACTGAAGAAAAAGTTTGTCAGAACCCAGAAACCTTCTATGGTGGAAATGTCAAGTCAGATGATATTTGCTGGGGAGGTTATAATGGAAAGGGCGCGTCCTGGAATAACACAAATGTGGCAGCTGGGACAGATGACCCATCAGTAGTCACCAAGTATAGAGGTAAAGGTGGTAATGATAACTGGTTAGGAAAAGGAGATAAGAAGATATTCAAGACTGGTTATGTCCATAATAATCAAGGAGAGACCGGAGGATTCAGTACTAAGTCTCCACAGAAACTAACCAATCCAAGCGTACCATTCGTACTAACTTATAATAATATTGATGTGCATGATGTGAAAGTGCACAACGGAAGGAAGAAGTTCAAGAACTCCACAATCTTCTACAACAATATTATTTCCTACGGGGATAATGCTTTATGGTCAGAAGAGCCGGATACCACATACAACATGAACGGATTCAAGCGAGACACTGACTATAGCGATAGAAGTGCTGGCATAAATGATATAGTTATCCATAATCCTGTATCATCGCAGTACGCAAAACTTATACCTCTACCTCAGGATTTAGACCAGCGTGTAGATACGGAGTTGGTTGTAGACTCCCTTAATAAAGATAACGGTACTTGCCCAGGAAAAGCCAACGCATGTCAGTATGCGCATATTAACTGTAAATATAATGGTACGAGGTATCATACCGAGGACTGTTATGTGGAAGTGCGTGGCACGGGCCTGGCAACTGTTCCAGTTACCGGAACAACAACCACGGTAATGACACCAATCACTACGACCCAGAAGATTACTGGTTCACAACAGTTCGGCTATACTGGTGGGCGTCAAACATTTACGGCTCCTGAAACCGGACGATATACATTCAACGTCTGGGGAGCACAAGGCGGTACTGCTAGTAACGGTGGTGCTGGTGGACAAGGTGGGCATACGTGGGGTGATGTTTACCTCACGAAAGGACAGATAGTTTATATTTACGTCGGTGGCGCCGGAGGGACTGGCTATAATTCCGGAGGATATAACGGAGGTGGCGGTGGTGCTACTAACGGAGGTGGCGGTGGCGGTATGTCTTCTATTTCTGTTGACCCTGGAAGCGCTGCGGCCCCGAGCAACAATCGACACTTTATAGCGCCATATATGTGTGATGGCGAAGCCTGTATGGAGACTGGTAAGCATGACCCGAAGAAGTGTCCATATGGGCATAATCGTACAAGCCGTACGTTCTGTTCTGTGTGCAGAGACAATGGGTACTTTAAGCCGCTAATTCTGTGGGATGGCTCGAAAGGATATATTTTAATCGCAGGAGGTGGCGGTGGTGCTGGCAACCGTAACGGTGGAGATGGCGGCGGAACCACAGGCTCTGCAGGAACCAAAGGTTTTGGAAATCCAGGCCAGGGAGGTAGCCAAACAGCAGGCGGTGTTGGCGGCGAAAGGCATGGCTTAAACGGTCTGGCTGGCTGTGGCGGCTCTAATAGCACTAGCGCTCGCTCCGGTGGCGGTGGCGGCGGTGGCGGCTGGTACGGCGGTGGAGCCGGAGGTAACGACGCTCCCCGTTACAAAGATGTTGATGACTCAGGCGGTGGCGGTGGTTCTGCGTTTATTAACGGAGGAACCGTTAACGGACAACAGTGGGTTATCAACGGAGGGACTGCAAACGGCGGACGTACAGGTAACGGACTCGTAACCGTGTCGTACAGCATCGATAAGCAGGTTACCGCATACGTACCGACAGTCAGTGGAACATATACCTACGACAACACGCAGGCCGATGTAGTTCCGGTTGAACTTAAGCCTCATATTTATACCGCGCCTGAGAGTGGTACTTATTCTGTACATCTTTACGGTGCAGCTGGTGGCGGCGATGTTGCAGGAAAGCCGTCTGCGGGAGGATTAGGTGGATATGCGGCTGGACAGATATATCTCACCAAAGGACAGAAGATATTAGTAACCGTGGGAGGTACGGGTTCTAATGCTGTAACAGCTGGAGTCGAACGTTCTGGTGGATATAACGGCGGAGGCAATGGAGGTACTTATGCAGGAGGTTCTTACGGTGGAGGAGGTGCGACAGATATAGCGCTCAACTTCACTTATCAGGCCGCAGACGAAATAGCTGCTAAGTCTGGCGGTGCGGTAGTTCGTGACAATATGGCCGACCTAACAGCAAATGGTGCGTTCTACTACGGGCCTAGGATAACATCCTATGCTGGACATGTCTACCGCGTGGATTACTACGGTGAGAATTTAGATAAAGCTACATTTGATTCCTTAGCATATACACAGGACTGGGCATCTAATACACTTAATAACGCTACACTTATACACTCATATGTTACATCTCAACACGCGCAGTTATTCTGGAGAGTTGATACGCCCTCTATCGTAACCGGCCAGGAGTTTCGTGTACACGGCAACGGGGCGGTGAAGCTCCGCGAAGTGTATGTGGTCGATATGAATGACAGATTGTTGGTCGCAGGTGGCGGTGGCGGAGCAGACAATACAAACGGTACGCTCAACGGCAAAGACGATGGTCGTGGCGGTGCAGGAGGCGGACTGACTGGCGAAGATGGATACACCGATGGTGTTCGTAACCCTGCAAACAAAGGCGCTCAAGCCTCCTATGGTTATGCACAAGGTGTGGGAGAAAATGCTACAAGTAATACCGATGAAGGCGCCGGTGGTGCTGGATGGTATGGTGGAAACAAAGGACGCACGGGTAACTCAGGCGGTGGCGGTGGTTCGTCCAATATAGGTAAAATGCAGAACGGTGTGACTAAAGTTGGGCAGAATGCCGGGGCCGGTTATGCAATATTTGTAAAACCCGGTAAAGGCGAAACAGAGAATACACATAAACTTTCTTGTTCAGAACCGCATCATGCACCTAATAGCAACTGGCACAGATATACTGACGGTTGGCTACACGAAGGTGGTTTCACGTGTACTGGCGTAGGATGTAGGTACTGTGCAGACAAGGTAGACATCTACTCTCCTACCGGTTTTAGATTCACTATAGATGATCTGAACTCGCGTGCTTATATTATACAGCACGATGGACAGTTAATGTTGACTGATGGAAACGATACGCACTGTGATGAGTGTAATCAGACGGTAGTGTTTGATACCTATACGCTTGACAACAAGAACAACAAAATGTGCGTATGGAAAGCTACGGGATATGACGCGGCATGTTACTCTACTGTAGGCGCGGTTAATCCTGAATACCACTATGCATTTGGTGACGATACATGTTACGACCCGTGCTTAGATGATAATAAGCACAAGAAGAGACACGAAGAAGCAGCAGATGTAGGACCTCAGGAAAAAGCCGGACAGTTTGTAGTACTCGACTATGACTTTGAAGTTTATTTTCCGAATATCGGAGACTTCTATGGAAATGGGGCGCTAGGTTTAAGGAATGCACAGAAACCTGAAGGTTGGGGATATATCGACAAGATGGATACTACAACTTGGTTAAAAGAGAAATATGTAGTGTTCCCGTTTGACGTCACCTACAAAGGAAAGACGTATCTTTCAGGAGAGAAGGTAATGCTGGGAACCTATGACGAAGCAACCTATACGTGGCATGATGACGACCCGGTAAACTATAAGTATAAATTCCATTGCTTATTAAGCAACCGAGAAAAAGCGGCCGCGAGTGTGCAGTTTGTAGCTAGAGCGAAGAACTGCGAATATCCTGACGTATTAGAGAATCACGATGAAGACCACAACTATACCCGATATGGTAATGCTATAAGAGCGTACCACGATTCCGAAAAGAGTTATTTCATTGACGTTATCGGACGTATCGGAGTTTTGGCAATTGAAGACACAGGAGACTTCAGATTCTCTAATTATTATAAGCAGACAACGGATGGATGGAGGATAGACCAAGTAGTTAGAAATGTCGATTTAAGTAAACAGAACTTCGTATCTGTTGACCAAAAGACTATTTTTAACGATAAAGCATCACCTGATACCAAAGGTCAAAACACTTGGGGTCTAACCGACTGGCTGGAGCCCATTGATAAATTGCGTGCTTTCCCGTTAACACCTGGAGAGAATAACGTTAAGGCTTTGAAGAACCAAGCACACCGCATTGGTTATTCAGATTACATGTCGCTTGTTACGGTAGGAAACTACTACGGCGAGAATACGACGGATAATCCAGACAGATATAAAGTGCAGATACAGCCCTACTATTATTACTATAATCTTGAGACTAAAGAGTGGGTGCCAGTAGATGTGTATATCAAGGATGGTAATGCCTACAAGTTAATTAATAAGTATGGAAGTACTGAGTCTACAGCTGACTATAACTTCTATTATAATCTGAATTGGGAAACCGAGCATGAACGTAGAATGTATACTAGGGAAGAAGAAGACTCAACAAAAGCAGTGCAGGATATGTGGTTCCAACCAGTTGATAACACTGCAGAAGGTTCGCTTGAGAACATGAATAACATACAGATACCGCATGGTATCAAGTACTTACATGGTACGGCTAATATGTTGTTCTTACGCGATAGAAACCGAACTTTTATAGGTACAAGAAACCGTTATGGGAAGAACACGGAAGAGGATGGTCGTATAGCTAATGTAAACTTTAGTCGACAGGCACAGAGATGGCATTTTACTCTGGGATTGCCCTCTACATCCGCTTTTGTGCGTAAAGGTGAACCATGCACTCCAGAGAATATAGCTAAGTACGATATGGATAAGGGTGTGATTATTTGCGCGCTTGATATCCTGGCTAAAGGAGATGTGTGGACGTTACATTATGACGGCGTGCCAGCTGGAGAGCGTAGTTTTTATCTGTTTGATAATAATACAACACGAATAAGCTGGGAAGGAGCCGGAGCGAACGGACCTGAAGGTAAGCCAGTTGTCGTTGTTTATACGGATGCTAAAACATCAAGACACGATTTGACAACGGAGGGTACACATTAACATCAAAGGGTAGAGCGTGCACGCTCTACCCTTTATATTGGACACAGACGGACTACCGCCTATTAATGTACCAGAATTAGATGATAGTTTGGGTTTGTAAAAGTAGATGCGTGTGTAATAATAGTCCGTGCAGAACATATTACAGTGGTGGGAGGAAGCGGTCTGTGCTGACTGCTTCTACCCTCGCACTTATTACGAAAGGGGGCAGTGAAGTGGTAGTACGAAAGATATTAAACTACACTCCTCATATTGTTACGATTTACCGAGGAGAAAGAGTGATACACAGTTATCCATCGCTAGGCTGCGCGAGAGTGGTAACTAAAGAAGAAAAGTCAGCCCACATTCTTGGTATTCCCATTAAACAAATCACAGAGAGACGAGTCGAGGGTTTGCCAGCACCAGAAGAGGGGACGGTTTATATCGTATCTTCTATTGTAGCTTGTTGTTTGGATGGTGTGCGTAATGATTTGCTAGTACCGGATACGTATGCTAGTAGCGTTAAAGTAGACGATGTTATTGTAGGCACTACTAGGTTCGTCTCGTACTCAGATGTAGATTTCGAACCAACATCTTTAGCATCTTTTATGGAGACTTACCAACTGCGAAACTTGTTTCCAGAGATAAGTGGTATAAAGGATTTTAACCCATTATACCTCTACTACAAAGGGATTGTTGAAGCAGGTGGGCATTGGCCGGAAAAGAACGATATGCGACGTTGGACATTATTAACACTCGATGAAGCCGTTAACGCACTTACTCAGCGCAACCTGATTAGCAAATACATCTCCGCTACAGATGCAAATACAGCAGCCAACAATTATATCTATAGCCACGCTGAAGTGGTGGTATGCAGCAGATACTATTACTTCTGTTATAATTATCTTACTGTGTAGGAGGTTAAGAATGAACTAAACCCAGTGTAAAACCTTGTGTGTTAAATAACGCGTTTGTGTAAAAACAATACGATACCATCCATATAAACATGGAGAGGGAGAAATCCGTCTCTACTTACAGATTGTGATAAAGTTAAGATTAAAAATACAAAAGGAAGGTTTAAAAAATGTCAACGCGAGATAAAATGCTGACGGTTTCGCATTATCTGGATACAGCCACATCTGCGCACAATCCTTATACACGAGCAGAGTATGTAGACAAAGCTGTGGACATTGTTGTAGAAGTTTTACAGGGTTATAATGTCCTAGTGAATTGTAGTTCGGCGCGTAAAGGATTTATAGCTATGCTAGTGGACAAGTATAACTGTGGGGTAGAAGAAAGCAAACAATGGGCTGACAGAGAGTTGGCCATCAACGAACTTTTATGGTTGTTTGATTCAGAGTTAACCAATCGAGCCATATCTGCGGGCATTGTAGAAGACGTTGCTTTACAGTACCTAGAAGCTACAGTAAATTATACGCCCAATACTGCTAACGTACATTACGAGAAGTTGTTACACACAACCAGTGTGTGTAAGGATAAAACGGTTATTGCATGGATTATGGACCGATACTTCTTGGAAGCCAGAGAGATTGCCTAACCACATACTGAAAGATATCTTCATAAGTTAATAGTTCATACTAGCATATGTATTACATAACCTTCGGGTTATGAATAAGCTTATGGAGGTATTTATAAATGGAAGAATTAAAAGTAGTAGCTGTCAAGAAGAACGACGAAGGAAACCTCTCGAAGTTCAAGTTGAGTGATGGTCGTATTGTAAACTTCGACGAATGTGCCGCTATGTGTGATTGCGGAGAACTGAACTTGATTCACACGACAGGTAAAGATGGTGCTCCGGTAATACGTTCCTATCCAGATGGTGATGATTCGAACAATCTATCTAATTTGCCTGAGTTCTTTTAAAGACAAAGCGGGATTCATCCCGCTTACATAGGGAGGTAAATGGCCATAGTGTACTTGAAGTCTGTGACCGCACGTACGCACTGCATTAGCGTATCAAATCTCTTAGCATCGCACCTATCAAGAAGAAACCTGGGTAATACAAAGCAGTACTGAGAATACGAAAACGAGGAGGATAGTAAGTACCTATGCGGGCCTAAGTCGTATGTGCCTTCACTTATTGGAACAAGAAGGTGTTCATCGGTTAGTATTGTGAGCGGTTCACTTGCTAAACGCAATCTCCGCAGATACTTGAGCTTATGAAAAATGAAAACGAATTTGTTGTCCAGTGTGATGGAGTCGTAAATAGACTTTATGAAGAGGTACACATTATTGCAGATGAGACGCATACTCTGCACAAGCTGGAGCTGGTATCAGGGGACAGCATCCTACAGTTGGTAATACCCCAGACTCTATATGGTACTCTGGTCGTAGCTAGACACGTGAGAGTGGAGTACGCACGTGAAGACCAGATTATTCTTTGTGTGGAGGTATTAAAATGAGCAAGAAGTTATGTTGCTAATCCCGACCACTTGCACAGTAACTTTACAGGACGTCTGATTGCTGATATCATTGAGGTGGAGAATGGTAATTGAGTACCCATATGACGTAGACTTAGACAAGGTAGCCAAATCAGGACAATGTTTTAGATTACAGCGAAAAGGCATGTATTACTGGTACGGACCTAATGTTGTTTTGCAGTTAAGTGATAGAAAGTTGTGGGTAGAGGATTCTATAGAGTCAGTATTTCAGCAAGTTATTGACTATAATGCTATCGAGGCTTCTATGTCTAAGCACGGGGAGTATTTAAGACGCTGTGCCTTGGCAGGGCATGGCTTACTGATACTTAATCAGCCGTTATTTGAAACTATAATTAGCTTTATTATATCTCAGAATAATAACATAAAACGAATTGAAGGCATTATCGCCAAATTGTGTGGTAATGCGCGTCAACCATTCCCTAATCGGGAAGATTTACTAAAATTAGATATTACAGATTGGGAAGACCTCGGAGTAGGCTATCGTGCTTCATATTTATATAAAGCTGCGAGAATGTGTGATGAGGTTTTCATTAGAAGATTGTACGAGTGTAAAAGCACAAGTGAAAAGCTGGAGCTTTTGCAGACTATACCTGGAGTCGGTCCGAAAGTAGCCAATTGCATAGCTTTGTTTGCATTGCGAGCATACGATGCTTTTCCAAAAGATGTGTGGATAAAACGTATTATTGACAATGAATTTGCTGGTCATTTCAATACCACTTGGTGTCGTGATTTCGCTGGTGTAGTACAGCAATATATGTTCTATTACGGGAGGTTAAATTAAATGAGAAGCGCTGAACAGAAAATCAATGAGCAGAAAATCAAATCGTTAGTAGCTAGTAGTTACGATATCCAGGCGCTGCGTATTGCGGTCGGTAATCGGATTGTAGCCAGCTTTAACGCTCAGCTTGGGATTCATCAGAGTACTACATCTACAGAGAATAAAGAGGAGATTGATAAAGAAACCACTAAAACACTTACTATCATTTCCAAAGAATTCGATAAAATTACGGAAGCATATGTAGCTAATCAGCAGACCATTCGTGCGTATTTCAAGAAAAACGACCCAAGTCTAACCTATATCAAAACCGAAACCGACTACAGATTGGTTGAGAACTGGAAGGAACTTATGCGCACCGAACAGTCGATGAATAAACTTATCAAGGCGGCAGTGCATGAGCATCCAATGTGGAATGCTTTCTTCCGGGATGTTACTGGATGTGGCGAACAGATGGCGGCAATCATTATTTCATACTTTGATATTGATAAAGCACGCCATCCATCTTGTTTCTGGAAATACGCGGGTCTTGATGTTGTTAACGGCAAAGGACGCGGTCGCAGTTCAGATATGCTCGTTGAGCGCCAATACACAAGTACTGACGGGAAGGTAACCAACACGAAAGGCATATCTTTTAATTCATTTGTGAAGACGAAGATGATAGGTGTGTTGGCTACTAGCTTTCTTAAACAGCCTGGTTGTCACTATGAGCAGATTTATCGTGACTACAGGGCACGGCTTGAGCAGCGCAGAGATTTGGAGGAGGCAACTGCTCGCAAACACCGCATGGCCTTGCGTTATTGCATTAAGATGTTTTTACGTGACATGTGGGTTGTATGGAGAAAACTTGAGGGCTATGAGATTGGCATACCAGAGTACGAGGTTCAGTTTTTGGGACATAAGCCGCATGGTTATAACGCTGCTTCCGACGGTGAAACTACACATCAAGAGCGTGGTAATCAGTAAGTGTGCCGTTATGATATAGTAAACCTTATAGAACAAGCGCATTGTAAAAGTACCGAATGGACAAAGTAACCCATAAGAATTTGGTGTGCCCTTGGAAGTGAGTAACCCATATTATACAAGCGTGCCGTTATGATACAGTAAGCCCTATAGAGCAAGCGTACCCGATGGACGAAGTAATCCGTAAGAAATAAGTGTACCATGATGGTATAGTAACCCATTTAAATTAAGTGTACCACAAAAATGAAGCAACCCGTATGATATTAGTGTACAATAACGGTATAGTAACCCAATGAAAATAAGTGTGCCGAAATGACTTAGCGACCCATGCAATATAAGCGTACCATAATATTACAGTAATCCGGACTGGATTAGTGTACCGTAAATATTGAGCAACCCAGAATAAACAAGTGTGCCGTTGCGATATAGTAACCCAAGCAGACTAAGCGTGCCGTAAGTATAGAGTAACCCATAGCGTGTTAGTGTACCATATAGAACAGTAACCCATTTGTGTTAGTGTGTCGAAATATTACAGTAATTCACGATGTTTGAGTGTACCGCATTAACAGAGCAACCCGTTATCTGTTAGTAACGTATCAACATAGTAACCCTTAATGTATAAGTGTACCAATAAATCTGAGTAACCCGCATTGCTTTAGTGTATCATGGTAATTTAGTAACCCGTATATCAAAAGTGTACCATTGAGAAGAGTTAAGATACTGTTTTAGTGTATCGAGAGGAGTGTTTATGGCTTGTATCGTAGTCTTAATCATCACTGGGTTCGGACTCCTTGATTGGTGTTTATGTATGTCTCGAAAGAGAGAACCGGATTTTTTACGCAGAATAGAAGATGATTTACAAGAAGCATGGTGTCAAACCGTTAAAGGTTGAGCTGTTTGTTTTCATGGAAGGAGGATAATATGGACGGCAATCTTAGAAAGGAAATCTATAATAAAGTTGACCCGTTTAGAGCGAACTGCAAACGCATACATGACGATAAGAATTCAGTGGGAATGTCTTTGATACAGCGCTTATGCTCCTGAAAGAAAAGGGTATTCCATGAAAAGACAGAAGTGGGACGATAAAGTGCATGTTTGCATGCTATGTAAAAAAGGAGGACTAACAAACGAAGATACCCGTTAAGAAAAAGATTGATGATAAAGTAAGCAAGAACCTTAAGATGTTAAATGAACCAGAAGGTAAAACACGTGCGTAATCCGCGCATGTAAAACGTTGCACGATGATTTTTGGAGCCTTAAACGGAATGAACAAAGTTATGGCAGAACTACCAGATACTATTGAAGCGATTGTTGCATTATTAAGAGGATAGGAATCTCGTGTGAAGAATGGTGGGTAGTTTTAATGAAAGATTATGAAATAGCAAATAAGCTAGATTTTATGCAAACTAGAAAAAAATAACGGGAGAGGAATAAGTTGTATACGAACAATAATCGCGCTTTTGAATCGAGATGATTTTATTTCAGCAAAAGTCGTTGTGAATAATGAATGGGATAAGATTCGGCTCTATAAAGATATAGCACAATATCTTATAGAGCAAAAATTATATTTGGAATAAAATTCACATTTCAAGTTTAGACTAGAGAGTTTATAAAGTAGAAAATATAAAGGTAGGACACTGACCACAATTTTAATTACATCATCCATGCTTTTTACACATTGCAAAGACTATCATGGGAAATATTTTTTATAATGATGGACTAGCCCATGATGTCATTACAATTCACAATGACGGAAAATTATAGCGGAGATTATACTTAGACCAAATCCTGATAACGGTATTTTTAAAGGGATTCATGGTAAAGGATAAGTGGTATTGTTGCCAGACGCATATAATGCAATCAGTGATATTTTAGCGGAACAGTGCAGTTGAAACAATGATTTCTTAGGAAAATTTAGGAGGTAAATATGTTTGAAATTAATGATGAATATATCAGAGAAGTAAGTACTGCGTATTGGGAAGAAGAGGAAGAAATGAAGATGGGTATACACCCATTACAAATTCTTGAGAGAGTACAACATACACTCAAAGAGTCTGGATGTGGTGGAGAAATTACTTTTATGGATTACTCTATTTCCGGGAGTCGAGTTATTGTTTCAGTGAATAATTCTGTATATGGTGTATTCGATTACGATGATAACGTTTTTTTGAGTACACCAGACGAAAGACTTAACGATGTGTTATAAACAAATGGATTTGGGTTATATGAACAATAAAATGTACCTTCGTGGTACGGAGGTGAAAAAGATGGTAAAAGTAATTAAGTATGGCAAAAAGCGTAGGATAACGTGTAGTAACTGTGGAGCCTCGCTGGAGTTTGAAAAAGACGACCTAAAGAACGTCCGAACTGGAGTGGATGTGTATGAACAGCAAATTGTTTGTCCAGCATGCAATGAGATTGTGAGTGTACAGATTACGATTGTAGATTGAAACGTAAGAAAAGGGGAGTATAAAAGAGTCCTGATTGAAAAGTTGGGGGCTTATGAGGATACTGGGCTGGAGCCAGGGGGAGATTCTTGATGGCAAGATGCTGACCGGATGGATTCCGGTGGCGGAGCGACTGCCAACAGAAAATGAATACAGGGTAGTATGTTTGGCGCATAGTAGCAAGCCGTTTTTAAAACGATTTGAAATAGCATATATCACGGACACTACAGAGTATCAGTTTGGATATTATGATGGTTACAAGTGGATAGATAAGTGTTACGGAGTGATTCAAAACGTTGTAGCATGGAAAAACCATGAACCATTTATTCAAATTAGCATTTTTGGAGGTTTAGGAAGGCATATGGAATTAGAAATAAAATATGGAGTTTTTTTGAAGAGCAAAGATAATCCTGAAGAATGGAGAATTGCAGCTTGGTTTTCGAAATATGAAGATGCATATGCATTCTATGATGATTTGAAATCAAACTTTAGTTGCGTGTGGTGTAAAATCGTTGAGAGTGTAACTGCGTATGAGGACGTAGCAGTGTATGAGAATTAAAATTTAAGGAAGAAGGTATAAGATGGATTTTTATAACTGTCCTTATGTTGTAGTTATTCCGTTTCGCAATAGAAATGAGTATGATGAGGATTACAGATGTGAGGTAACAGGGAAGTACTGTCAATGTTGCCAGTGTAAATTGACACCAGAAGAGTGTGAACAGTTGATTCAAAAACAGAAAAATTAACATTTCTGGAAAATCGGAGAAGTGGAACTATGGGACGAAACTTAAAAATGCCGTGGAGCATGGAGGACACGATAGAGAATATGGTGCGTATCAGAGATATGTTGATTAAGCAGGTACGGCAAGCGGACCTGGACAGAAAGAGCGAAGAAGATGTTCGTGCGATAAATTTCGACTTTAGTAGGGTAGAGAAAGCGCTTAAAAAGCATATTCCCGTGAAGCCTTTGCGTGGTGGAAATACGGATAAGCCAACAGTCGATATCTTTATTTGTCCTTCATGCAGCGGAGTGGTAGGAATTGGTGATATGAGAGCGGATTACTGCGCTGATTGCGGTCAGAAACTTGATTGGGAAACGAACCAAGCCGTGATTTCATTTGAAAAAGGGAGAGAATTATGAGTACATGGGGCAAGAAAGTTCCTGGCTGTGCGTTTTGTGCACATGCTAATAAAGATGAGATGAAATGCTATCCAGAATCTGAGGATTGTAAAAGGGAATATGATTTGGAAGAGGAAGACTTCCATAAAGAGTGTAATTGTGATTTTTTTGAGAAGAAATTTGCAATTTGAATGAAAAAGGAGAATTATATGAGAGTGAACACATACCACGGTACTAACAATGCCAGGAAAATGTGTGGGTCGCCCCTACGGCGAAAGAAAGACAAAAGAAAGCAATTTTATACCAGAAACAAGGCAGAAGAAGCCGTTGAGGCATTCTGGTATTATTGTGAAAATTAATATTTAGGAGGCCATAGATGAACAATTTTAAAAGATGGAGATATCGTTAGGTGTTTTTAAATCCGAGCGAGTATATTACTGGTGTAGTTGTTGGGGTGTATGGAACCTATTGAGCGGAGCATAGTAACGAACAACAGTGGCATTACAAGGAAACAGAATTGGCTTTGCATAATCCTAAAAACGGTGATTTTTTCTGGATTAAGAACATATTGGAAGTGATGATATATAAATGAAGGTGTATGCAATTTTTGAATGTGAGAAATGTGGAAAGAAATCATCAAACAGAGCAGAAATAATGGAATGCGAAGCGTCTCATTTAGGATTGACGGTAGCAGAGAAACAGGAATGGGAACGATTAAAGGAGAATGTAAGATACAGAGGAAGTGTTGTAAGCACTATTAAAAATGAGGTGACGGATAAAGATTCTGTTGGAGCAGTTAAGTGAGTTATGGATTTTGAAAAGGAACACGGAATAAAAGGATGAAACTCAGATTTTAACGGTATGGAAGGAGAATAGATAAAGGTGAAGTCTCTAAGAATTATATTTATTTGTGTATTTTTGTTATCTTTCTTATTTGCTAATGTAACAGCAGGTGGAGATACTAATGTTGGTGTTTTGAAAAGAGCATTTATTTGTCTGATTGGTAGTGGAGTAATAACTTTAGTACTAGGGTTGCCTATTTGTGGGTTAATTTATTTGTTTACAAATTAGACGGAAATGCATATTTCTGTAATGAGAAATATAGTTCTGTCATAAAATATAAATTGGTCGTTAGGAGAAGATATATCCGGTGGAAGAAAATACACTGAGAACATTAGGGTGCGCTTACTTATAGGTAAGTATTCCGAGGTGGGTAATTGTCAATAAAGCCGTAAACACAGCGACGAGTCAGAGCCGGCAAGAGAAATTGATTAAACCACGCATTCTGTTTGCAGTAGGTGAGAAGCCTTGCACGACCAATTAGAGAGGAAAAACAAAGTGTTAGCTGGAAGTTTGGAAGTAGTTAATGAAGAAAACTTTTATACAGATGATTTCAAGAAGTTTTATAGCGATGTAGAAATGACACAGGAACTTTTGAGTGATGACTTGGAAGGATGGGCGGTATCTCTGAATAGTCCGTGGTCACAGGAAGATGAAAAGTGGATTATCGAATGCAATTGTGTTGATGCTTATATACCAATGATTAAAACTGAACCCACCTTCAGATGTATTTATGAAGTTGTTGGCTATGACGGCATTTCTTCGTGTGTAATTGGTTATGGGAATACACAACAAAATTCATTACAAGAATGTGTAGCTCATTTTGAATACTTACAAAATAAATACAATAAAGAAAATAAGAGATTCTAGGGGGTAAATCCGATTTCGAGAGGTCGAGAAGATGGAGAGCCTGGGAGGGACATCTTTACTTCTATGACGGTGTTCGGGACAGGGAGTTGTATTACAGTTATGCAGCGTATAGGACTATATAAACGCGAGTTTTACTCTAAGTTTTGTCCGAACGCGGAGATAAAACCAGATGTTACATACATATCTATTAATGTTGGAGATAGTTCGACTGGTATAATTGAAAAGATTGTTACCAATTTTGGTGGATGGATAAGTGTCACGTAGAACATACAGACAATCAGCTTTCCGGCATTGGATTCAGTATGACAAAATGTGCCGATGAGACATTGGAGTTACAGATTGAGATTGTGAAGTATATTGTATCTGTAAAACTTGCAGAAAATGTTAGCTTAACTTGGAGAATAAAATATTGTGGGTTGGTTGGTTTCATATCCGGCCAGTTCACCTAGGAAAAGGAGAGAATGTAATTATGAGTGAGTTTAAAAGTGGAATCATTTTAAAGAATCGTGTAATCTTAGCGCCAGAAGGAAATGAGAGTCATTCAGATTTGTCGGAGGGCCTGGGTATAGAAGATACCCACCCTAACGCGACAAAGACATTTGTTAGGGTTGTACTTGTACCACCAGAAGGAGACTGTTCTAAAGATATTAATATATGGAAATATAGAGCAGACCAGGATT
>ENA-OROQ01000563-OROQ01000563.1-human-gut-metagenome-genome-assembly--contig:-NODE-563-length-36700-cov-92.587_pt1 | contig 36700 bp, 36 predicted proteins | sample MGYA00242136_ERZ509062 | MGnify/ENA primary metagenome ERZ509062 (study PRJEB26280, sample SAMEA2338735) | human gut metagenome | biome: human gut; feature: human-associated habitat; material: faeces...
CTGAGGCGGCAGGTGCATTTCTGCAGGAAAGCGATTATATTCCAACACAGATGGAGACGCAGAATTCTATTATGAAGAAAAGGACCGGAGAAGTGAGACTGCCATCAGATCATAAGATGAAAAAATAAATTAGTTAAAAATTAATCATGATAATAATGTGATGATATCACAGAAAACAAATGAATTTCAGATTATAATAAAGCCACAAAAGAAAAAACAAGGAGGACTGTAAAATGTCTGCTATTAATATCAATAAAAATAATTTTCAGAATGAAATAATGGATTCCGAGAAAACCGTTCTTTTAGACTTTTGGGCTCCTTGGTGTGCTCCTTGTCGTATGGTGGCTCCTATCATAGAGGAGATAGCAAGTGAACGCCCTGATATCAAAGTTGGAAAGATCAATGTGGATGAGCAGCCAGAACTGGCAAGTAAATTTGGTATTATGAGTATTCCAACTTTGGTGGTTATGAAGAATGGGAAGATTGTAACAAAAGTTTCAGGGGCAAGACCTAAGAAGGCAATCTTAGAGATGCTTTAAGGAGGTGCGTTAATGGGATTTTTTGATTTTTTATTGATTTGATAGACGGAAATCTTCTTATAAGCCCGCGCAAGTGTTTATAAAACCTCGCGAAAATGGCTTAAAATCAAGGTTTTCTGCATATCGTCATTTATCTTGCCATATCTCCGTATAAGATGATTTTGTAAGACCGGGCACCATTTTGGCACCACAAATTATAGGAGGACGACATGAAAAACGTACTTTTAGACAAGGGTATTATACTCCCGTCCGGCGAAATCAGCAAGGATAAGGTAAACCTTGTAACCGGAGCAATCACGCAGCCATTCGCAGAAATGGTATGGGTAACGACAGGCGGCGACATGGAAACCGTAAACCGCTTGACCGACGTACTTGTTACCATGAACACCCCCGCCGACCGGGGGAAGCTGTTCAAAATCATAAAAATGCTCTATGGGCTTATGGGCTTGCCCTTTTCCGAGGAAGCCGAGCCTATGGACGCAGACCCCGCCGTTTTGGAATACTTCATTTTTTCCTTTACGGCAGACTTTGGCGAAGTCATACAAGACCTCATAGCCGAAGAAGCAGAATAACGCACCGCACAGGCGGCGTTTCTCACTTCCCACAAGGAAGAACAGGAACGCCGCTTTTTTCATGCCCTTTGTTACGCAGTAGGCATGAAAAAGCCCTTGATTTACGCGGCTTTGCGGACGCGGTTTTCAGCGGATAAGGGATTGATACCTAAACCCTCAAAATCGCGTTTCTATTGCGTAACAGGTATGCAGCAAAGGAGTGATGAAGCTATGGCAGTTTTCAGAGTGGAGCGCAACAAGGGCTATACGGTTATGAGCAACCACCACTTACGCAATAAGGAGCTATCCCTAAAGGCAAAAGGGCTGTTATCGCAAATGCTGTCCTTGCCAGAGGATTGGGACTACACCCTTGCGGGGCTGTCCTTTATCAACCGGGAGAAAATCGACGCTATCCGGGAAGCCGTTAAGGAACTGGAACGCGCCGGGTATATCGTGCGTTCAAGGGAACGCGACGAGAAAGGACGCTTGCGCGGCGCAGATTATGTGATTTTTGAGCAGCCGCAGCCGCGAGAGCCGGAAGCAGCTACCAGCGGCGGACAGCCGCCTATATTGGATTTACCTACATTGGAAAATCCAACATTGGATAATCCAACGTTGGAAAAACCTACGCAGGAAAAACCTACGTTGGAAAATCCAACGCAATTAAATAAAGATATATTAAGTAAAGAACAATCAATTACTGATTTATCAAGTACCGATTCCATTCCTTTCCATTCCCTAAACCCCTTGCCCTTTGCGCATGGCGAAGCGGCTACGCCGCCGGAAAGGAAAAGAACGGAAGCGAAAAGCAATAGCGCAGTAGAGATTTACAGGGAGATTATCAAGGACAATATCGAATACGACCATCTCATTCAAAACTGCAAAATTGACAAAGACCGTTTGGACGAGATTGTTGACCTTATGCTGGAAACCGTCTGCACAGCCCGAAAGACAATCCGTATTGCCGGGGACGACTACCCCGCCGAATTGGTGAAATCCAAGTTTTTGAAGCTGAACAGCAGCCATATTGAGTTTGTTTTGGATTGCATGAGGGAGAACACAACCAAAGTGCGCAACATCAAGCAGTATCTAAAAGCGGTGCTGTTCAACGCGCCGAGTACCATTGACAGCTACTATACCGCCCTTGTCAATCACGACTTATACGGCGGCGAATGAGCATAGCCGCACTTTACCGGGAAAGGAGTTGATACCTTGCAGGAGGAAGTAACCCAAAAAACGATTGCCCTATACGTCAAAGTGGGAAAAGGCGCGGCGCGGCTTACCGAACAGGCGTTACAGAAAGCAATCCAAAAGTTTTTGGAGCAGAAAAGCAAACCCGCGCATGGGAAACAGACCATGCGGCAGCTTATGAAGCAGAACGCGGGTGTTTCCAACATCGAGATCACCGACAGCAATATTAAAGCCTTTGAGAGTACGGCGAAGAAATACAACATAGATTTTTCGCTAAAAAAGGTTAAGGGCGAGCAGACCCGTTACCTTGTGTTTTTCAAAGGCCGGGACGCGGACGTTATGACCGCAGCGTTTCAAGAGTTTTCCGCAAAGAAGCTGAACCGGGAGAAAAAGCCCTCTATCCGCAAAGCCCTTGCCGCTGCAAAGGACAAGGCGAAGCAGCTTAACGCCGCCCGCGACAAGGTAAAGAAAATGGACAGGGGGCGCGAGATATGAAGCAGATCAACTACAAAAAGCTGATACTTCCGAATATCCCCTATGTGTTCTTTGTCTATCTCTTTGATAAAGTCGGACAGGCGGTGCGGCTTGCCCCCGGCGCGGATATTTCTGCAAAGATACTGAATATCACACAAGGATTTTCCGCAGCCTTTGAAAACGCCTTGCCGAGCGTTTACCCGTTGGATTTGCTTGTCGGCATTGTCGGTGCGGTGATTATCCGCTTGATAGTCTATGTCAAAGGGAAAAACGCGAAGAAATACCGCAAGGGCGCGGAGTACGGCTCTGCCCGATGGAGTGCATAATTTTAAGTGTAAAGGAAGCCTATATGGACGCACAGGAGGTTATGCACATGACTGATTATAGTAAAATTACAGCCCTTTACTCCCGCCTTTCCGTGGGCGACGAGGACAGGGACGGCGGTGAGAGTAACTCGATACAGAACCAAAAAATCTTTTTGGAGAACTACGCCAGAGGGCAGCACTTAACCAATATCCGGCACTACATTGACGATGACGAAAGCGGCAGATTTTTTGACCGTTCTGCCTACTCCCGCATGATGGACGATGTAGAGAACGGGAAAATCGGTGTCTGCATTATGAAAGACCTGACACGCTGGGGGCGTGACTATCTCCAAGTCGGCAATGCGATGGAGATATTCAGACGGAACAATGTGCGCTTTATCGCAGTCAACAACGGGATAGACAGCGAAAAGCCCGATACATTGGAGTTTGCGCCCTTTATCAACATCATGTCGGAGTGGTACGCAAAGGACATCAGCAAGAAAGTAAAGACCGGCATTAAGACGAAGGGCATGAGTGGAAAGCCGATTGCCACCGAAGCCCCCTATGGCTATGTCAAATCCCCGGACAACAAGGATTTTTGGATTATCGACGAGGAAGCCGCCGGAGTTGTTCGTTTGATTTTTCGCCTGTTTCTGGACGGAAAAAACCGAAACCAAATTGCCGTATATCTCACGCAGGCGCAAATCCCAACGCCCACATTCTACATGAAAGAGCGCGGGCGGGGAACCTGTAAAAACAGGGCGCTCAATGAGGCCAACCGCTATAAGTGGAACAAAGCCACCCTGACCCATATCCTCACACGGCAGGAGTATTGCGGTGATGTTGTCAACTTCAAGACCACAAAGCACTTCCGCGACAAGCGAAACCACTATGTAGACCGGAGCCAATGGCAGATAACCGAAAATGTGCATGAGCCGATTATTGACCGCACCGACTTTGAAACCGTACAGCGGATTTTGGAAAATGCGCCCGTCAAACGCCCCAACGGGGACGGGGAAATCCACCCTTTGTCGGGCTTGCTTTTCTGTAAGGATTGCGGTGCGAAAATGCACATTCGCATAGATTATCGGAATGGCGGCAAGCGTCATGTTGCCTATTGCAGCGAGTACCACAAGGGAAAAGCCAAAAACCCCAAATGCAATTCCCCGCACATCATTGACGCGGATTTGCTCATGCAGACCATCGCGGAAGTGCTGAAGAAAATCGAGGACTATTCTATCAGCAACTGGGCGGAATTTGAAGCCTTAGTGAAAAAGAACCTTGCCATGCAGCAGACCGACAAGACCAAGAAACAGCAGAAGCGTATCCCGCAAATCACGACGCGCCTTGAACAGATTGACAAGGTGCTGAACAAGCTCTATGAGGACAACGCCCTCGGCACGATCCCGCAAGACCGCTATGAGCAAATGTCGCAGAAGTATTCAGAAGAATACTATGCGCTGAAAGCGGAGCTTGCCGAGCTGCAAGAGCAGCTATCCGCTTTTGAGAACGCGGGCGGACGGGCGCAGAAGTTTTTGAAGCTGACGGAACGCTACGCTGCCTTTACCGACCTGACCCCCGCCATTCTCAACGAGTTTATCAGCCGGATTGAAGTGCATGAGCGCGACAAGAAAAGGGCAAAACAAGCCATTCAGCACATCGGGATATATTTCAACTATATCGGCAAATTTGAGAACGAAGTGACACAGCTTACAGAGCCAACGGAGCAGGAAATCCGGCAAATGCGGGAGGAAATCGAAGAAGCCAAAAAGGAAAAGAGCCGCGCCTATCACCGGCAGTATTCAAGGGAGTACCGGGCGCGAAACCTTGAAAAGCAGCGGGAGTATGACCGTATCAAGGCGCGGGAATACCGGGCAAGGAGAAAGGCGCAGACCGCCGCCGCACAGCCCGCACAGTAAAACAGAATAACCGACAACCAAGAGGGATTTTCCGGCTACGGGAAGTCCCTCTTTTGCGCCCGGAGAAAGGAGCCGCCTATGACAGAACAGAACGGGACGCCCACCGCGCCCCGGAACCCCGACAGTATTATCACGACGCAGAGAAACGGGCAGACTATTGTTGCGGAGTTATTTTTCAATCACAGCAGCACAGAAACATTCCGCGACAAGCTGCTCAAGACGATACTTGCCGACAGTTCGTGTTTATCTGCGTCTGACGGTCAAGAGCCGGAAAAATCGGAAATCTTGCGATAACAGCCGCCCCGACGATACATTCCACGTCCGGGCGGTTTTTATCGTCAAAAACGCCGTTTTCTCCAAGTCAAGAGCCGGAGAAAACACCCGAAAAATGCCCCTATTGCGTAACAGGGGCACAGAAAGGAGTTTGCATGAGAACAGGGCTTACCAAGCAGGAAAAGACCACCGATATTTGGTTTGACGAGAAAGACCCCCTTATCCATATCCGCACCCACAACACCGCCTTGAAAAAGCGTCTGCTTGCATACAGCCGCCGTTATCCGGCGATCTGCCAGCAGACTGACGCAGACCCGGAAACGGGCTGCATGGAGTTTGACATTGAGAAAGGCCGCTTCTCTTTCCGTCTGACCGCCCCATACAGCGAGGAACGGCGGGCGGTATGCCAGAGAGAGCAACGTCGCCGACAGGCTGAAATAGAGTTGAAATGTTCATAGTTTTGTGCTATACTTTTTCTAAAAGCAGAGTAATACTGCGGAATTGATTGGAGGACAACACAATGGTTACATTTATGAGATTAAGATAAAACGGCGAGTTATGTTGCGGTTATCCGTATTGCATAACTCGCTTATTGAAGCAGAGATGTAATTACGGAGGAAAAACAAATGAATAATAATTTATCACGCTTTGCAGACAGCAAGGTTTATTTTCAATGCCCAATTTGCACAAAATCAATGGATATACAAGGCAATAGCCTAATTTGTAGACATGGACATTGCTTTGATATTTCAAGATATGGGTATGTAAATTTGTTGTTAAAATCATCGCCCAAAACCAACTACAGCAAGCGGTCTTTTGACAACCGGCACCAAATTTTGGAGTATGGCATGTATGATGTTGTGTTGGAGAAAATCATACAGTTTATTTCTGATACGCCATCTATAAGAAACATTTTAGATGTTGGTTGCGGCGAGGGTTTCTATGCAAGGCAGATACAGCAAAGAACAGAACGAAACATCTTTGCCTTTGACTTGTCAAGGGAGGCAATACAGATTGCATCAAAAAAAGACAAGCGCAAAGCAGTGAAGTGGTTTGTTACTGACTTATCAAAAATCCCTTTGAAAGACGGAAGTATGGATTGTATTTTAGACATATTTTCGCCTGCACACTACAAAGAATTTCAGCGATTGCTATCTCCTAACGGATATGTTGTGAAAGTAATTCCTACGAAAAATCATTTGAGGGAAATCAGGACTAAAGTGCAAGCACACTTGAAAAATCCAGATTATTCAAATGAGTCTGTCGTTGAATATTTTGAGAAATATCTTAAAACCATTTCAAGAGAAACGGTTTCAGCCACCGTACAGTTGTCATCAGAACAAAGAATGTCGTTTATTGAAATGACGCCGCTTCTCTTTTGCGTTGAAAAAGATTGCGTTGATTGGCGTACTCTCACACATTTGACAATCGAAGCTGATGTTTTAATAGGAATGTATTAAAGGGCGTATTGATATTTAATATTCCCATTTATTGAGCAGAACGGAGTAAACCAAACACCCTAATCAAAAGGACAGCCGAGGAAATCGACTGTCCTTTTTCTATGCCGACAGGTAGAAAGGAGTGACCACCCATGACGAAACCGAGAGAAAAAAACGCGAGGAATTGCAAGCCGAGATTGAGGACGGGAAGAAGAAAATCCGGCAGCTTGAAAATCGGGAAAAGGTGTTGCGGCAAAAGTTATCCCAAGAGGAACGCAGGACGCGCAGCCATCGGCTGATCGTCCGGGGTGCGGTCTTTGAGAGCATTGTGCCAGAAGCAAAGACCATGACCGACGAAGAAGCCGCCGCCTTTCTCCGGCTTGCCCTGACGAGCGAGGAAGCGCGGGGCTATCTGAAAAAACGCACCGAGGGCGGGAAAAGCGAATAATCCCTTTGGTACAAAGGGCGCACTTATACACCCTTACGGGTGCGTGCGCTCTGCCGAGGGCTTGTCGGCACAGAGAGAAAGCCGCTTGCTTCCCTCTCTGACCGACATTGGCGGCTTTGCCGCAACAAGGGGCTGCACCCCTTGCGCCGCTTACGCGGCTATCCCTGCACACCCACAAAAACAGTATACCCGCCTTTGGCGTCTGTACCATTTTTGCGGGTTTTCATTTTATCCGGGAGGTGATACCCATAGCCATCTATCATTGTAATATCAGCATTGTCAGCCGGGGCAAGGGCAAATCAGCCGTTGCCGCAGCCGCCTACCGAAGCGGCGAAAAGCTGACAAATGAGTGGGACGGAATGACACACGACTACACCCGCAAAGGCGGTGTTGTCCATACGGAAATTATGCTGCCACCCCACGCCCCGCCCTCTTTCTCTGACCGTTCAACCTTGTGGAACAGCGTGGAGCTTTACGAGAAAGCCGGGAACGCCCAGCTTGCCAGAGAGATTGACGCGGCGCTCCCCATAGAGTTATCCAGAGAGGAACAAATCCGACTTGTCCGGGAATACTGTTCCTCTCAATTTGTTTCCAGAGGAATGTGCGTTGATTATGCCATTCACGACACCGGCAAGGGCAATCCCCATTGTCACATCATGCTTACCATGCGCCCCCTTGACGAGCGCGGCGCATGGGCGGCAAAGTCCCAAAAGGAATATGACCTTGATGAAAACGGCGAGCGTATCCGCTTGCCAAGCGGCAGATACAAGACGCACAAAGTTGACCTGACCGGCTGGAACGACAAGGGCAACGCCCTCTTGTGGCGTAAGGCATGGGCGGATATTTCAAACGCCTACCTTGAACGAGCCGGAAGCCCGGAGCGTATCGACCACCGCAGCAACGCCGAGCGCGGCATTGGCGAGATACCCACCGTCCACATGGGCGTGGCGGCTTGCCAGATGGAGAAGAAAGGTATTGCCACCGAGAAAGGCGAACTGAACCGGAATATCCAAAAGGCAAACCGCCTTATACGGGAAATCCGAGCGCAGATTGGAAAGCTCAAAGAATGGATTGCCGACCTGTTCAAAGCGTGGGAAACCGCCCCGGAACAGCCGCAACAATCCCCCGGCCTTGCAAATCTGCTGATGAAGTATTTGAGCGTTCAGAGAGAAAAGAGCCGGAAGTATTCGCAGCGTTGGCAACAACAGCACACAGCCGATGAACTGAAAACCATAGCGGCAGCGGTCAACTATCTGACCGAGCATGGTATCTCTACCCTTGATGAGCTGGACGCAGCCCTTTCCTCTGTCAGCGAACAGGCCGACACTATCCGGGCAGGAATGAAAACCGCCGAGGAACGCATGAAGAAGCTGCAAAAGCTGATTGAATACGGGAAGAACTACACCGAGTACAAGCCCGTTCACGATGAGCTGAAAAAGCTGCAAAACGGCTGGACAAACAAGCGCGACAAGTACGAGGAAGCCCACCGCGCCGAGTTGACCCTATGGAACGCAGCAAGCCGCTATCTCCATGCAAATCTGCCGAAAGGAACAAAGACCTTGCCTATTGCGGAATGGGAACAGGAATATGCCGACCTCAAAACACAGAGGGACAGCGATTATGCCAAACTGAAAGATACCCGCGCCGATGTTTCCGAACTTCAAAAAATCCGCAAATGCGTGGATATTGCACTCCGCGCCGACCAGCCGGAGCAGACACAGACCCGCACAAAGCGGCACGACATAGACCGATGAAAGGAGTGAGTTTTTTGTACTACACCCAAGAACAGATAGACCGGGCGAACCAAGCCGACCTTGTTTTGTTCCTGCAATCGCAGGGGGAACCGCTGGAACGCGCCGGACAGGAATACCGATGGAAACGGCACGACAGCTTGACCGTCCGGGGCAACAAGTGGTATCGCCACAGCCAGAGCAAGGGCGGCGGCCCCATTGATTTTGTCATGGAGTTTTTTGGCAAGAGTTTTACCGAAGCCGTTGAACTTCTCACAGGAGAAAAGGGAGCCGCACCGCCGCCGGATAGACCAAGCTCCGCGCCCCTCTCCGACTTCCGGCTACCGCCCCGCAGCCCCGACAACCGAACAGCGAGGAACTACCTCACAGCCGCCCGCCGCATTGATGAAGATGTGACGGGCTTTTTCTTTGCCAGCGGCGATATTTACGAGGACGCAGCCCACCACAACGCCGTATTTGTGGGGCGGGACGAGGACGGAATACCGCGCTACGCCCACAGCAAGGGAACGGCGGGAAACTTCCGCCTTGATGTGAAAGGCAGCGACAAAGCCTTTAACTTCTGCTACCGGGGCGAGGGCGAAAGAGTGTTTGTCTTTGAAGCCCCCGTTGACCTGCTTTCTTTCCTCTGCCTGTTCAAAAAGGATTGGCAGAAGCAAAGCTACCTGTCATTGGGCGGCGTGGGAGAAAAAGCCCTGCTCCGCTTTCTCTCTGACCGTCCGAACATCAAGACCGTTTATCTCTGCCTTGACAGCGACGAAGCCGGAAACGACGCTTGCAGCCGCCTTGTGAAGCTCATGCCGGAGGGCTACACCGTCCACCGGCTTATCCCTCTTTTCAAGGATTGGAACGAGGTATTGCAGCACCGGGCAGAAATCACAGACGGGAAGTATTTGCGAGAAGCGGTCTACGGCTTGAAAGAGCCGCCGCAGGAAGAAACCGTTGAGATTATCCGCATGAGCGAGGTGGACACGCAGACCGTCGAATGGTTATGGGAGCCGTATATCCCCTTTGGGAAAGTAACCATTGTGCAGGGCAACCCCGGCGAGGGCAAGACCACCTTTGCCCTACGCCTTGCCGCCGCTTGTACCAACCGCAAGCCGTTCCCCCACATGGCAGTGCATGAGCCGTTCAATGTGATTTACCAGACTGCCGAGGACGGTTTGGGCGACACCATCAAGCCCCGCCTTATGGAAGCCGAAGCAGACCTTGACCGCATTCTTGTCATTGACGAGAGCAAGCAGGGGCTTTCCCTGTCCGATGAGCGCATAGAGAGAGCTATCCGACAGACCGGGGCGCGGCTGATTATCCTTGACCCCATACAGGCGTATGTGGGCGAGAAAACCGACATGAACAAGGCCAACGAGATACGCCCCATGTTCCGCCGCCTTGCCGAGATTGCCGAGCGTACCGGGTGCGCCGTTATCCTAATCGGACACCTCAACAAAGCCGCCGGAGGACAGAGCGCCTACCGGGGTTTAGGCTCCATCGACTTCCGCGCCGCAGCAAGGAGCGTCCTGCTGATCGGGCGCGTGAAACGGGAACCGAATGTGCGCGTTATCGTCCATGACAAATCTTCTCTTGCGCCGGAGGGTAAGCCCATAGCCTTTTGCCTTGACCCGGAAACGGGCTTTTCGTGGATAGGCGAGTATGACATTACCGCCGACGAGCTGCTGTCCGGCGCGGGCGGCAACACCGCCACCAAGACCGAACAGGCGGAACGGCTGATACTTGACCTGCTTGCAGACGGGAAAGAGCTTGCCAGCGAGGACCTTGTAAAGGCCGCAGCCGAAGCCGGAATATCCGAGAGGACGGTACAGAACGCCAAGCGCAACATGGGCGGTGTTTTGGGCGCAAGGCGCGTCGGCGGTCAATGGTACAACTTCATCAAGAAGAAGCAGCCGCCCGAACCCGCAAGCTGAAAACGCAAAGTGCAGACCCTTTGCGCTTTGCACTTTCGCGCTTTCGCCTTGATTGTGCGTCAATAACTCCAAATAACACTTGACAAAACGCTTCATGGGGAAACGCCGAAGATATAAAGCCCTACATAGACCCGGATTTCCAAAACAACATCATTTTGACGCAGACGGAACGGCTTACCATGAACAGCCGCCCGAAGCAGCCGAAGTACGCGAGAAATAAGAACGTCGTCGTGATCGGCGGCAGCGGCAGCGGAAAAACAAGATTTTTTGTCAAACCTAATCTAATGCAGCTTCATTCCTCTTACGTCTTAACCGACCCGAAAGGTACGGTTTTGATTGAGTGCGGGAAGCTGCTGCAACGGGCGGGCTACCGCATTAAGGTACTGAATACGATTAACTTCAAAAAATCTATGCACTACAACCCCTTTGTGTATATCCGCAGCGAGAAAGATATTTTGAAGCTGGTAAATACGTTGATAGCGAATACCAAAGGTGAGGGAGAAAAAAGCGCGGAGGATTTTTGGGTAAAGGCAGAACGGCTTTTGTATTGCGCGTTGGTGGGCTACATCTGGTACGAAGCCCCCGCCGAGGAAATGAACTTTATTACCCTGTTGGAACTTATCAACGCCAGCGAAGCCCGCGAGGACGACGAGGAATATCAAAGCCCCGTCGATTTGCTGTTTGCCGACTTGGAAGAACGCGACCCCGACCATTTCGCGGTGAAGCAGTACCGAAAATATAAATTGGCGGCGGGTGTAGTAAGTTTGAAGAGACTTCTTAATCAATTAATTTTAAAGAGTTGGAGCTCCAAAATGATTAAAAAGTCTCTTGAGGCTTATTTTTTTACCTTAAAGAACAAAATTGTATTTTGTAAAAATTCAAAATATGTCCGTATTTTGTTTCGTCAGTAAAGAGATTGTGTAAGGAACTTTAAAAAGTTGGCACAAAATCAAAAAAATTGCAATAAGAGCCTGTAAAAAGACCTCTGAGCATTTCGATTAGTGTAAGGAACTTTTTTACTTCTTACACGAACCTTGAAAACGAAACAGCCTGCCCATAGTGATACCAGAGTTGAATAGGCATTCAGCATGTCTTTTATGGTTAATACGTCCCGGAAACATCAGAACCCGGTACAGGAACGGATATGGGATGAGAACAGGAAATCAATAAACGAAGGAAGGAGGACATCTGACTATGACAGAGAAACAGGGATTCTTGACAGCGTTGTATGAACGTCTTAGTCGTGATGATGAATTAAACGGAGAATCCAACAGTATTTCAAACCAGAAGAAATTATTAGAACAATATGCAAAAGAACATGGATTTACCAATCTTGTTCATTTTACTGATGATGGTATATCGGGTACCAGATTTGATCGTCCAGGTTTCCTTGCCATGATGAAAGAAGTGGAATCGGGGAAAGTCGGAACGATCCTGATTAAAGATATGAGCCGAATGGGAAGAGATTATCTGAAAGTCGGACAGTATATGGAATTGCTGCGACAGAAGAATGTCCGCCTGATTGCAGTCAACGAGAACGTAGACAGCTTCCGGGAGGACGATGATTTTACTCCATTCCGAAATATCATGAATGAATGGTATGCAAGGGATACCAGTAAAAAGATAAAATCTACTTTCAAGGCTAAAGGAAAATCCGGCAAGCATGTGGCAAGCACAACACCGTATGGATATCTGAAAGACAAGGATGATCCGAATATATGGATTGTTGATGAAGAAGCAGCTGCAGTTGTACGGAGAATCTTTCACATGACAATGGATGGATACGGACCATATCAGATTGCCAGGGCGCTGAAAGAGGATAAGGTTGAGATACCAGCTGTTCATATGGCAAAGAAAGATGCTGGATTATGGAAAGGCAGAGTAGAAGAAATAAAAGATCCTTATGGATGGGGCTCTTCTACCGTCGCAGGTATTCTGAAGAAAAGGGAGTATCTTGGTCATACAGTGAACTTCAAAACCAGAAAGCATTTCAAGGATAAGAAAAGCCATTATGTATCTGAGGATAACTGGACGGTATTTGAAAATACACAGGAAGCAATCATAGATCAGGAAACTTTTGATAATGTTCAGCGAATTCGAAGCAATGTGAAACGATATCCAGATGGATGGGGAGAAGCCCACCCACTGACAGGTCTGATGTACTGTGCAGATTGTGGTTCCAAAATGTATGTACACCGGGTAAATAATGGCAAGCGAGTACCACAATATACTTGTTCTGCATATTCTAAAGTTCCGGTTGGGACACTCTGCCGGACACAGCACAGAATTAATGCTGATGTGGTTTTAGAACTCATTAAGGAACTGTTAAGGGCTATTGCAGAGTATTCACAATTGAATCGTGAAGAATTTTTGGAAACAGTAAAAAAGGCACAGACTTCACAGCAGTCCAGTGAGATTACGAGATTGAAAAGCAGATTAGCAGAAGCAAAAAAGCGTGTGCAGGAACTGGAAAAACTGATTTGTAGAATTTATGAGGACAATATTCTTGGAAAACTGCCAGATAAACGCTATGCGATTCTTGACGGACAGTATTCTAAAGAACAGAAAGATTTGTCGGCAGAAATTGCAGATATGGAAGCTGAATTATCAGGCTATGAAGAAGGTCGCAGATCGGCGGAGAAGTTTATTGCTCTGGTTGATAAATACCAAAACTTTGATGAATTGACTACTTATATGCTGAACGAATTTGTTGAAAAGATTGTGGTTCATGAGCGTGATCGAAAAGGAAGCATTGAAACAACACAGGAAGTGGAAATCTATTTCAATTTCATTGGAAAATATTTACCTCCACATTTCGGTGAGGTAGAAATGACACTAGAAGAAATTGAAGAAATGAAGAAGCGGGAAGCCAGAAAAGACAGGCTTCATCAGAATTACTTGAAAAGAAAAGCAAATGGCAAGCAGCAAGAATATTATGAACGTACGAAAGCCAAAAAGAAAGCGGCGATGGACGCAAAAAAAGAGGGAATCCGTCAGGAAGATATTGCAAAAGGTGTGTTCGTTCCAGTATCATTGCTTCCACCTACAGAACCAAAGAAAGGAGTTGCATCAGCATGAACAAATTAGAAAGAATCATTCATGATGACAGTAACGGTCTGGATTAGTGCCTTTTGTTTTGCTCATTATTAAAAATGGACTGTATGAGCCAGTCAGAAAAATGAATAAAGACCGATCAGGTCAAAGGATTGAGCCGATGTATTTGGACTTTTGTATGAGGTTGAAATTGCGTCGGCTTTTTTATTTTACAAAATCCGAAATAGAGGATTTTTGAAAAATAGACAGAACGGAGAACATGCCGAAGGGACAGCGGCAGGAGTTTCGTTTTGTCTGCCGGGAGTGCAGAGGGCTGGAAGTCCTTTGTGCCAGGAATGCAAAGGGTGGCAACACCTTGCTGGGGTTAAGGGGCAAAGCCCTTAGCAGGTTAAGGGCGGCAGCCATTGCCCAGTGATATGGCGTTTCGCCATATGGTACTGGGTACTATCTGTAACAGCGACAGAGCCTTTTAGCAGCTTCGCTGCAATCCCTTCGGGAAAACAACTTAAAAGAAAGGAAAAATGTGAAATGAAAGGAACAAGGCATAACGGTAGGTCTGGGAAAAATGGAGTTTATAATCCACTTCACAATGATCGAAGATTTAATCCAGAACACAGTGAGCATATCGACAATGAAAGAGTTCGACAAAATATTTACTGGGACTGTTATCAGGGATATACCACAATGGAAGATCAGAGAAAAGAGGATAATTTTTCTTTTGAACAAATTGAGTTGGCATTCTATGAAGAACATTATGGAAATTACGTTATGAAGCAAAATGAAAGACATGTGAAAGCCAGACACCCCGACAGATGCAAAGAAGTAGAAGATGTTTGGAAAAACAAAAAGACCTGTCCGGAAGAAAGTATCTATCAGCTTGGGACGATAGATGAACAAGCTTCTGTGGAACTGCTGGTTTTAGTTTTTGATGAATTTAAGAAAGAGTTCGATGAACGGTTTGGTTCTAATGTGCATATCATCGACTGGTCACTGCATATGGACGAAGCAACGCCTCATATCCATGAGCGTCATGTTTTCGATGCTACAAACCAATATGGAGAGATTGAGCCGAAGCAGGAAGCAGCGTTGAAGGAACTTGGATTTGAACTTCCAAATTCGGAAAAGAAGAGATCAAAGACAAATAACCGCAAGGTTGTTTTTGATTCTGCCTGTCGGACAATGTTTTTAGATATCTGTAAACGGCATGGATTGGAACTTGATGAAGAACCATCATATGGTGGACGGAAATATCTGGAAAAACAAGATTATATCCGCATGAAGCAGAAAGAAGAAATTGCGGATCAGAAGGAAACAATCCTTTTGCAGATTGATAAGGTAAACGAAAATCGTTTGGAGCTTGCAAAACAGTCAAGTCATGTTCGTGCAAACGAAGAAATTATTCGGTCTCAGGAAGAAAAAATAAAACAGCAGGATATAGAATTCGCTAATAATTCCGACCGTATTTTCAAGCAGGGTGATCTGATTGAAGAACAGAGAGAGGAATTGCAACAGCTTACAGTCCGTATTGAAGATGTGGAAACTTTACTTGACGAAGTATCCAGTGGAGCATACGACAAGGCAGTAGAGAAAGTTGCAAAAGAAGCAATGTTGGCTACTAGAAGAGATGATATTCGCCTGGCAGAAGATTCTAAAAAGTGGATTCAGGATCCGAAACACAAGGCTTCCAAAAGAGAAAAGGATTATGCAATAAAAAGACTGGATGGTCTGATAAGAAAAATAGAAACAGCAATGGAGAAAGTGGTCATACGGATCACCAACCAGTTAAAACAGCCAGAGAAGAAAAAAACTGTTGTAGAAGAAATCAAAAAGGAAGTGAAGCCATCTATCAGGGAAAGACTTGCACAGAATGTAGCAAAAATCCAGAGAGAAGAGGCAGAGAGAAGAAAATTGAATAAAGGAGAGTCACGTTCTAGTGATTTAGAGATATAGAGCATTCCGTTGTATTTGTTATTGAATCAATGGGAGTGCTTTTTATTTTCTCGGAAAGGAGCAGGTATGAAATTATTTGAAGCTGTAAAGGAAGCTGTTACTGCAAGAAGTGCTGCAGAATATTATGGAATCAAAGTAGGACGAAATGGAATGGCCGTCTGCCCGTTTCACCCAGACAAGAATCCGAGTATGAAGCTTGATAAAAGATATCATTGTTTTGCCTGTCAGGCAGATGGAGATGTGATTGATTTTGTTGCCAAATATTTCAATCTTTCTGTAAAAGACTCAGCTGAAAAACTGGCAGAAGATTTTTCTGTACCTTATGAAAAATACCAAAGCTATAACAAGACGAAAGATTACCCAAAATCAAAACAAAAGAAACAGACACTGGATCAATTCTTTCACGAACAACAGATTCGTTTTTTTCGAGTATACAGTGACTACTACCATCTTTTAAAGAAATGGAAGGTTGATTATGCTCCCAGAATTGAAGATGATGATTGGCATCCGTTATTTGTTGAAGCAATGGAAAAATACACACTTATTGAATACAAGATGGATGTGCTTCTTAGTGGTTCACTAGAAGATCGTGCAAGATTGATTTTGGACTGTCAGGAGGAGGTGAAGAGCATTGAGCAACGAATTAAGGAAGAATCTTCCAGACGACCTGGTTGCACGTCTGGAAGCATTACAAAAAGTTGAAGAAGTAACCGAAGAGACACAGGTGGAAAAGAATTTATCCAAAATGGAACTGCCAATCTGGTTCGATGGCAAGCATATCAATGAAATCCTTCTGTATCAGACAATTCTACAGCAACATGAAATTAAGTGTATCAATGGAATCTTGTATGATATAGACCGTTCAATTCCAAATGATGAAATGGAGAAAGAGATTCTGGATATTATTGAACATTATTGGACCAGCGGGATTTCATCTAAAGTAACGGCTATTTTAAATGGATTTAAGATGTACACCCGTTCAGATCCGCTTCCCATAAAAGAAGATCGGGTTCATTTTAGGAATGGAACCTATTTTGTAAATCAGAAGTTTATCAATCGGAAAGAATGGACGCAAAACCGATTGACGGTTAATTATAACAAGGATGCATCTAAACCAAAAAAATGGCTAGCATTCCTGGATGGATTGCTCGAAGAGGATGATATTGTCTGCCTGCAGGAGTTTATGGGATATTGTCTCATTCCCAGCAATAGAGGTCAGAAGATGCTGCTGATTATCGGAAAAGGTGGTGAAGGTAAAAGCCGTATTGGCAGAATTTTAAAAAGAATATTTGGTCATAACATGAATTCAGGAAGTCTTCAGAAACTGGAAACCGACAAGTTTGCCAGAGCCGATCAGGAAGGCAAGCTGTTGTATTTGGATGATGATATGAAAACAGAAGCATTACCATCAACTAATGTGATTAAAGCAATTGTTACAGCTGAGGATGAAATGGACTTAGAGAAAAAAAACCAACAAAGCTATCAGGGACTGCTTGTTTGCAGAATACTGGCATTTGGAAATGGTACATTGAAGTCGCTTTTTGACAGGAGTAAAGGTTTTTACAGACGTCAGATTATTCTGGAAACAAAAGATGTACCGCCAGATAGAATCAATGATCCCTATTTGGCAGATAAGATGATGGAGGAAGTGGAAGGCATAGTTTTATGGTGTATTGAGGGATTAGAGAGACTGATTCGTAATGATTATCAGTTTACTATCAGTAATAAATCCCAATTATTGATGGATGAAATGCAGGAGGATGATGACAATATCCTATCGTTCCTGGAATCAACCGGATATATCAGACTGGAAAAAGGCACTCATGCTACGTCAAAAGATTTATATATTGCTTATTGCAGATGGTGCAATGATAACTTGGATGTACCCGTAAGCGAAAGATCCTTTGCAAGGAGATTTAAGGAACGGTCATCTGATTATGGAATGACTTATGACAAGAATATCTCGGTAGGAAATGGTCGTTTTTGCCGAGGATTTCGTGGGATCCATGTCAAGGTGAGGACGAAAGATGTCAATTATTGATCTGGCTGGAAAAGGCATTAGGCACTAGAAAAGCCTAAAATATATTCTGCTTAAATATATGGGTTTTATAAGTATATGTTTTTTTCTTATTAATTTTAAAAATGAAGTGCCTAAGTGCCTAAAGTATGATAAACACTGGAGAAACAGGTATTTTTAAGTGCCTATTTAATGCCTATAAAGGGCCTGAGAATAACCTTTAAGTGCCTACTCCTTGTCGGGCTTCTCAGTATAACAAGATATAAGCATATAAAAAATGCCTTCTATGGTAAAAAAGTGCTGTGATCACAAGGATTTTTGTAAGCATAAAAGAGAAGCCTATATATAGGTAGCCTATGAAACTGCAAGTGCTTATTTTGAGCCGAGTTTAAATAATAATGTCCTGACAGAGACAAATGGAATGGCTCTTCGCCGGGATCCAAAAGGAAAGGAAAAAAATGATTATGGAAAAAATGATGAATACAAAAACAGAGAAAAACATATTTACAAAGAAAATAGGACAGACGGTCTATGTTGTTCGTTATCATTTCAATGAAGATGCAACGGAAACAATGCAGGAGAAAATTAACCGGATGCTAGTTACAGAAGCAAGCCGAATGGCAGTGTATTAAAATTAGGGGGATGTAATTAAAGAAAAAATATGATATCATGCGAGTAACAAATTAGAATTTGACGGAGAGATAGTATGGCTATTATTAAAAACGAAATACCGATTTTGGAGTTTGATACAGAGCAGACAGCAGTTCTTAATCCCACTCATGAAAATCTTGGTTTGAACTTACCCAAGAAATGTGTGTTCGCATTTCTTGGTGCTTACATAGATGAATATGCCAGTAAAAGTGATACCAAACAGGTATCCACTTTTGAGAGTGCAACGAAGCATTATCCCATTTACATCACCAAATACAAGGGTGAGGACATTGTGCTTTGTCAAGCACCCGTTGGTGCGGCAGCAGCCACACAGATACTTGATTGGCTGATTGGTTATGGTGTAAGAGAGGTAATCTCGGCAGGTAGTTGCGGTGCTCTGGAAAAGTTCCCCGAAAGTACATTCCTCGTACCAAACAAGGCTCTGCGTGATGAGGGAACATCTTATCACTATGCGCCCCCTTCTCGATTTGTGGAAATCAGCGAGAAGGCAAGAAAAGCAATTGAAGAAACCATTCTTGAGCATAGTATGAAATATCAGGAGGTTATAACCTGGTCAACGGATGGATTTTTCCGTGAAACCAAAGAAAAGGTGGCTTATCGCAAAAGTGAAGGCTGTGCAGTTGTAGAAATGGAATGTTCTGCTCTGGCGGCCTGTGCTGATTTCAGAGGGGCAACCTGGGGTATGATACTTTATACCGCAGACAGTCTTGCAGATGTTGACAAATACGACGAAAGAAACTGGGGCGGTAATGCATACGAATATGCACTTACGCTCTGCCTTGATGCGGTTATCAAATTATAAGAACAGTTAGAATCAATCTTTTTTTGTGATATAATTTTATTGAGGTGAATGAAATGAGGACTGAAAAAGAAATATACGATTTAGTTTTGAATTTTGCTTTTCAAGATGAGAGAATTAGAATTGTAACTCTTGAGGGGTCTCGCACTAATGTTAATATACCAAAAGACAATCTTCAAGATTATGATATTACTTTTTTTGTTATAGATATGGGAGAATTTTTGAAAAGCGATGACTGGCTTAGTGTTTTTGGTAACAGAATTATGATGCAAAAACCTGAAGATATGGAATTATTTCCTCCAGAAGAAAAAGGATTTTCTTATATAATGCTTTTTGATGATGGTGTAAAGATTGATTTAACTTTGTTACCTGTTTCAATGCTTGAGGAGTATCTTACTCGCGATAAACTTGTAAAAATCATGTTAGATAAAGATAATATGATTAAAACAGAAATAGTTCCCACAGATGAAGATTATTACATTAAGTGTCCAACAGAAAGAAAGTTTGATGACTGTTGTAACGAATTTTGGAATGTTGCAACATATGTATCCAAGGGCTTACTTCGTGGTGAAATACTATTTGCAATAGACCATATGAATGAAGTATTACGTCATGAGCTTCTTAGGATGATTAGTTGGTATGTCGGTACTGAAAAAGGATTTAATTTCAGTTTGGGTAAAAACTATAAATTTTTAGATAAGCATATTTCAAAAGAATTGTGGGATAACTTACTAAATACATATTCAATGAGTTCGTATGAAGAAATGTGGAAATCGTTTGATTTGTGTCTATGTTTGTTCAAAAAAATATCTAAAAAAGTGGCAGATTCACTTGGTTATAATTATCCTGATTATGATGAAAACGTTACAAAATATTTGGAAACACAAAAGAGAATTTCAAATAAATATCTTTATGGTAATAGGTATTGACAAATTCTAATTTGTAGAACTCAATAACAATTATATAATTTTCTACCTTTAAAGTAGTATCATCGAGCAGGAAAGCCATAATGAACTGCTCCCCGTCAAGAGGACAGAGAAAAAATATAAAATTTTCCCGGCCAGCAGCTAAATGTTGCTGACCGCTTTTTATGCAGCAAGGCACAACTTGTGTTTTTCTATCGGCGTCAGTACGCCCAAGTTACGCTGGACTCTTCTGGTGTTGTAATAACGGATGTAGCACTCAATCATTTGCACGAGTTCCTGTTTGCTGGTGAAACGCTTGCCGTAATAGCGTTCCCGTTTCAAAATGCCCCAGAATCCTTCCATAGGTCCATTGTCAATGCAGTGAGCCACACGGGACATACTCTGAGTCATTCCAGCCTGTACGAGTTTGTGGTGGAAGGCTCTGCCTGTGTATTGGAAACCTCTATCGCTGTGGAACAGCGGGTGGGCATCTGGATTCGCCTTAACAGCTTTGTCAAAGGTTTTGTAAACGAGTGGATTATCATTGCGCTCACTGATCACATAGGACACGATGCGCCGGTCACAAAGATCCAGAATGGCACTTAGATAGAGTTTATGTACTTCCATGCCACCATACCATTTGAACTCTGTCACATCAGTAAGCCATTTCTCATTCGGCTTCTCCGCATAGAATTGGCGATTCAGCAGATTTTCAGCAAGATACTGAGGGTTCTTTGCCCGTCTTGTGCAGCCGCGGTTATTGTACTTCACAGTGGATCTTATATCTTTGGCCCGGCAGATGCGTAGTACCCTCTTGTCATTGACATAGATACCATGGTCATGACGCAAATCGTCATTCAATCTCCGGTAACCTTTATCTGGACTTTCTGAATGGATTTTCTCAATCTTGTCGGCCAACTGTTCGTTCTCCTTTACTCTGTGGCTTAGCTTTCCGGAAGCCCATTTGTAGTAAGCAGAACGGGATACATGGAGAAGGTCACAGGCTGTCTCAACAGCAAACCCTTGTTCTTCGTGACACTCTCGAATGGCTATATAAGTATGTCGTTGTCTTACTTCTGAAAGGCATCCCTCCTCTCTACTTCGTCCAATTTTTTTAACAGTGCATTCTCCATTTCCGCCAGATACAGTTTATGTTTGAGTTGCTCAATCTCAATTTGTGCCTGTTCCAGCTCGGTACGGGGAGTTTGGTCCTTCTTGCGCTGTCCACGCCGGTCTTGTAATCCTGCTTCTCCCATCTGTTCAAAACGAAGTGTCCAAGTACGAACTTGTTGGTAGCTTACCTGGTATTTTAAGGCTATTTCTCCGTAGTTTTTCCCTATAGCGATACATTCCCTGACGATTTGAACTCGTTCCTCAAATGTGGTTTCTCGTCCTTGCTTCATGTAACTTCCTCCTCCAGAAAACTTTGTAGAGTTGAAATCTCCATGAGCATTATACACCTTTATCCAGTTGCTGAGTTGACGATCATTTCGCAACTTATATTTTTTGCTGATTTCTTCGAGACTTCCCACCCCGGATAAGTATTCCAGCACCGCCTTTAACTTTAGTTCTGGCGGATAGACACGATTTTTCCGATATGGTAAAAATCCAGCCGCCCCTTCTGTCTCATACCGTGCACTCCATCTATAAATCGTCGTTGTCCCAACTCCTGCATCCCGGGCCGCCTGAACTAAGCTTATTTCCCCTTGCCGGTACTTCTTGATAATCTCGACTTTTTCTTCTGTGTTTAGTTTACCTTTTTGTGACATAGAATTGCTCCCTTCATGATGACAGTTTGTTTTTTCACTGTCTCTCATAAAGGGAGCATATCATAAAAGGTCTTCCTGCTTTTTAAAATTATCGATTTTAAAATCAAAAATGTATATAATAAAAAAATTAATGTATAACATTAAATTTTAATTGACAAACATTCATTTCGTGATATACTTTGTGTTAAGAAATGAAAGGAGCATTTACTCATGAAAGAAATAACTTTGAAAAAATCAACACATTTTATCTCCGTTATTTTCAATATTGCTAGTATAATTGCAATTATTGTGGATATTGGAGCTGTACTACTTTTAGGTGGTACATTATTAAGTCAGCTTACACTACCTGGATATTTAGCAAAACAGATGATAAATGCAGAAATGGAATTGGTATTTAGTGAATGGATTATTTTATTAGTTTGCTTTATTGTAAAATGCAGTTGTATATTTCTAGCTATTAGATATGCAAAAAAATTATTTCATTGCATATCAAAACAGGAGTCTCCATTTACTGCGAATACTACAAAATGTATCAATATAATTGCTGTATTCACTTTTGTTTCAATGATATGTCCTTTGTACCCATATTATCATATTAGTTTTTTAGCAATTCTTGAGGGCATATTTGTAATTTTAATATTTAGAAGTATTACATTGATATTCAAATATGGTTGTGATTTACAGAAAGAAATTGATGAAACATTGTAGGAGTAAAGCTATGGCTATAATATTAAGATTAGACAGGGTAATGGCAGATAGAAAAATAAGCCTAAATGATCTATCCGAAAAGGTTGGTATTGCAAATGTAAACTTATCAAAAATAAAAACAGGTAAAGTAAGTGCTATTCGCTTTTCTACATTAAATGCTATTTGTAAGGCGTTAGATTGTCAGCCAGGTGATATATTGGAATATCAAGAAGATACAGAAGAATAAAGCTCCAGTCTAGTAAGATGAAAAGAACTAAGCAAATTTAATATGAAATGTGAGATAGAGCGTATGGAAATAAACTGTACGTTCTATTTTTTTGCCTTTTTGAGAAAAGTTTTTGAGAAAAGTGATTAAAAAACTATTGACATTTTGTTACTGGCAAAACCGCAAAATCAATCCTCATTTCTTGCGGTGCGAGGCTCGCTCCTTTTGATATAAAGGAATTGCGCGATCTTATGTCCTACGACGAATTAGAACTTGACACGTTAGGCGACAGAAAAACAGCTTTGTTTTTGATTATGAGCGATACGGACAGCACGTTTAATTTTGTTATCGCTATGCTGCAATCGCAGTTATTTAATCTCTTGTGCGACAAGGCCGACGACGAATACGGCGGCAAGCTGCCGGTTCATGTTCGCTGCCTGTTAGACGAGTTTGCAAACATTGGACAAATCCCGCAGTTTGAAAAATTGATTGCCACAATCCGCAGCCGGGAAATCTCGGCTTCTATCATTCTGCAATCGCAGAGCCAGCTAAAAGCCATTTACAAGGACGCGGCAGAAATCATACTTGACAATGCCGACAGCACCTTGTTTTTGGGAGGGCGCGGGAAAAATGCAAAGGATATTTCGGAGAACTTGGGACGTGAAACAATCGACAGTTTCAACACTTCCGAAAATCGCGGCACGCAGGTTTCTCATGGCCTCAATTATCAGAAATTGGGAAAGGAGTTGATGACACAGGACGAAATCGCAGTTATGGACGGAGGAAAATGTATTTTGCAGTTGCGCGGCGTGCGCCCCTTTTTCAGCGATAAGTACGATATAACGCAGCACCCGAACTACAAATACCTTTCCGACTTCGACAAGAAAAACGCTTTTGACGTTGAACGGTATATGTCCACCCGTCCGGCAATCGTAAAGCCCGACGAACCCTTTGACATATACGAAATAGATTTGTCCGACGAGGACGCAGCCGCCGAATAAAAACGGCGGCATTTTTATTTCCAACAACATTTTTTGAGCCGTTTTAGCGGCAGAAAGCGAGGTTTATATGGATTTTTTCAACAGCGCAGTTGACGTATTGCAGACTTTGGTAATCGCGCTTGGCGCAGGACTTGGCATTTGGGGCGGCATTAACCTCATGGAGGGGTACGGCAACGATAACCCCGGCGCGAAGTCGCAGGGCATGAAACAGTTGATGGCGGGCGGCGGCGTTGCCCTTATCGGCCTTACCCTTGTCCCGCTGCTCTCCGGCCTGTTTGGATAATGCCACAAACTAACACTACCCGCCGCGCTCTCCCGCTTCACGCGGGAGGGCGCGGGAAAGGAGGGATTAGCTTTTGATATGGCAGATGATTGAAGATTGGTTTCGCGGCATTTTGACAGACGGAATACTCTCTAATCTCTCCGGGCTGTTCGACAGCGTAAATACAGAGGTTGGAGAAATCGCAACGCAAGTCGGCACAACCCCCGCCGGGTGGAACGCGGGCATATTCAATATGATACGCAGCCTATCGGAAAACGTCATTGTGCCGATTGCGGGCGTTATCATTACCTTTGTCATGTGCTACGAACTAATCCAGCTTGTAATTGAGAAAAACAATCTGCACGATCTCGACACTTGGATTTTCTTCAAGTGGATTTTCAAAACCTTTGTTGCGGTGCTGCTGGTAACAAATACTTGGAACATCGTCATGGGCGTATTTGACATTACACAGAGCGTCGTCAACGACAGCGCGGGCGTTATCATATCCGACACAAGCATAGATATTGCAACCGTTATCACCGATATAGAAGCAAAGCTGGACGCTATGAGCGTCGGCGGGCTTTTGGGGCTATGGTTTCAATCACTCTTTGTGGGGCTTACCATGAAAGCGTTGTCTATCTGTATCATGCTGGTGGTGTACGGGCGCATGATTGAAATATACCTTGTAACGAGTATCGCCCCTATCCCCGTTGCGACAATGGTAAATCGTGAATGGGGCGGCATGGGACAGAACTACTTAAAATCCTTGCTTGCCCTCGGTTTTCAGGCTTTTCTAATTCTTGTGTGCGTCGGTATTTATGCGGTTTTGATACAGACAATCGCAGCAACCGATGACATATCCGGCGCGATCTGGTCTTGCATGGGCTATACCGTCCTCTTGTGTTTTACGCTTTTCAAAACGGGAAGCCTTGCAAAATCCGTATTCAGCGCGCATTAAGGGGGTGCAGATGAAGAAATACAAAATCATTTACGCCGATCCCCCTTGGAGATACGCGAGAAGCAAGGTACAGGGCGCAGCGGAAAAGCACTATCCCACTATGAGTATTGAGGAACTTTGCGCTTTACCCGTCAAAGAAATTGCGGATAAGGACTGTATTTTATTCCTATGGGCGACGTTCCCGCAGCTTAAAGAAGCGTTGCAGTTAATCAAGGCTTGGGGATTTACCTATAAATCCGTTGCCTTTGTATGGTTAAAGCAAAATCGGAAATCGCCCACTTGGTTTTATGGCTTGGGCTTTTGGACGCGAGGAAATGCGGAAATCTGCTTGCTTGCTACCAAAGGACACCCGAAGCGACAATCAAACAAGGTACATCAATTTATTATTTCCCCTGTTGAGCAGCACAGCAAAAAGCCGGATATAACGCGGGAAAAGATACTTGCCCTTATGGGCGACCTACCGCGTATTGAACTGTTTGCAAGGCAGCATACCCCTGGTTGGGACGTATGGGGAAATGAAATCAAAAGCGACATACGGTTTGCCGGAAAGGAGGTTTGAAATGGCGTATGTAACCGTCCCAAAGGATTTAACCAAAATCAAGAGCAAGGTAATGTTCAACCTTACCAAAAGACAATTACTCTGTTTCGGCGCGGCGGTGGCTATCGGGCTACCGCTATTCTTTTTGACAAAGGACAGCGCGGGAACGACAACGGCGGCTTTGTGCATGGTGCTTGCCATGCTGCCCATGTTCCTACTCGCTATGTACGAGAAGAACGGGCAACCGCTGGAAGTGATTATACGGCAATTTGTGGAAGTGAAGTTTCTTCGCCCCAAAGAGCGACCTTATCAGACCAACAATTTTTATACCGCCCTTGCGCGGCAGGAGCGATTAGATAAGGAGGTATGCTCACCCGCCTTGACTACCGGCAGGAACAGGGGCTTATGTCCTCTATCCCATTGGGCGAAAACCTAATCCAAATCCAGCGGGGCTTGACGACTTCCAGCACCGCCATTTTCGTCCCCTTTACGGTACAAGAGCTGTTCCAAAGCGGCGAAGCGTTGTATTACGGCTTAAACGCATTATCGAATAACATGATTTTGTGCGACAGGAAAAGGCTGAAGAACCCTAACGGCTTGATACTCGGCACACCCGGCAGCGGCAAGAGTTTTTCGGCAAAGCGCGAGATCACCAACGCTTTTCTCATTACCGCAGACGATATTATCATTTGCGACCCGGAAGCGGAATATTACCCCCTTGTGGAACGGCTGAAAGGGCAGGTTATCAAGGTTTCGCAGAACAGCACGCAGTACATTAACCCGATGGATATAAACCTCAATTACAGCGAGGGCGACACGCCCATAGCCTTAAAGAGCGATTTTATCCTTTCCTTTTGCGAGTTGATTATGGGCGGCAAAAACGGGCTGGAAGCGGTTGAAAAGACTTTGATTGACCGCGCCGTTATCAGCGTGTACCGCAGCTACCTTGCAGACCCGAAGCCGGAGAATATGCCGATTTTGGGCGACCTCTACAATGAAATCAAGAAGCAGCCGGAAAAGGAAGCGCAGCGTATCGCGTCGGCATTGGAACTCTATGTAAATGGCAGTTTGAACGTGTTTAACCACCAAACAAACGTTGACATTCACAACCGCCTTGTCTGCTTTGATATTAAAGAACTCGGCACCCAGCTACGAAAACTCGGTATGCTCATTGTCCAAGATCAAGTTTGGAACAGAGTTACCATAAACCGCAGCGAAGGCAAGGCGACGCGGTACTATATCGACGAGTTTCATTTGCTGCTCAAAGAGGAACAGACCGCAGCGTACAGCGTTGAGATTTGGAAGCGTTTTAGAAAATGGGGCGGTATTCCGACAGGTATCACCCAAAACGTGAAAGATTTGTTATCGTCCCGCGAGGTGGAGAACATTTTTGAAAACAGCGATTTTGTGTATATGCTCAACCAAGCCCAGGGCGACAGGGAAATCCTTGCAAAGCAGCTTAACATTTCGCAGCAGCAAATGACCTATGTAACCCATTCCGACGCGGGCGAGGGGCTTATCTTCTATGGCAACGTGATTTTGCCCTTTATTGACCGTTTCCCGCAAGATACGGAACTCTATCGTGTAATGACGACCAAACCCGGCGAGGTGTCGGCATGAGGATAGAAATGGACAAAATCTATTGCGGCGACAGCTTGCAGGTGCTTCAAACCTTGCCGGAAAATGCAGTTGATTGTTGCGTAACGTCCCCACCCTACTATGCCTTGCGGGACTACGGCGCAGACGGGCAGATCGGACGGGAAGCAACGCCGGAGGAATATGTTTCCCGTATTACGGCGGTATTCCATGAGGTAAAGCGGGTGCTTACGCCGGAGGGTACTTGTTGGCTGAATATCGCGGACACTTATTGCGGCACAGGCAGCAAAGCCGACCACCAAGACCCCAAATACCCCAAAGGCAGGAACGGGCAGCAAGTGGCGTTTAACCACCGCGCCCCCGGCTGCAAGCCCAAAGATTTAATTGGTATTCCGTGGCTTGTAGCCCTCGCCTTGCGGGGCGACGGTTGGTATTTGCGCAGTTCTATCATTTGGCACAAAACAAACCCCATGCCGGAAAGCACGCGGGACAGGCCGACCCGCTGCTATGAATATGTGTTTCTGCTTACCAAGTCAAAGAAGTATTATTACGATTGGCAAGCAGTAGCCGAGCCGATAGCCCCCACAACGGCGGGGCGGCTGAAAAGCGGAGTTAGCAAAGGAAATAAGTATAACGTTACTGTTCCGGGGCAAAACCAACCGCAGAAAATCAACCGCCCCCGCGAAAAGGGCGCATACGCCGACGAGTTGATTTCTCCCGTCCGCAGCCGCCGCAACGTTTGGCAGATTAACAATGTCGGCTATCATGGCGGGCATTTCGCAGCGTTCCCGCCGAAACTTGCGGAAACGTGCATTTTGGCGGGCTGTCCCATCGGCGGGATTGTCCTTGACCCCTTTTTCGGCAGCGGCACGACGGGCATGGTAGCAAAACGGCTTAACCGCCGCTATATCGGCATTGAGTTAAACCCCGACTATTGCGAACTTGCAAAACAGCGGATTGGAGGTGATGAAGATTGAGCAAGGAACTGAAAGCCCCCGACAAGGTAACGCAAAAAATGACCCGCGACGGTGCGGTTGCGGAAAACCTCACGACGGGCGAAACGTCCAGTATCAGCGAAAGGCCGCAGGAAGAAAACTATTCAGCCCCCGCAGGGGTGGCAGCGGAAAAGGTTGTGCAGCATATCGGCGCAGAGATTGAGCGACACGCAGCAAAAGGCGCGGAGAAAAAAGCCCTTGACGCGACGCAGCCTAAAACCCATTCTTCCCGCTTGCAGTTTTCCGAAGCGGAACGGGCAACGCCGGAACTTCAAAAAGCGATCAAGAAATCGGATAAGGCGGCAGACTGTTTAGACGCAGCGCGGGCGGCTATCCCCAAGCAGACCAAAATCAAGAAAGAGCGCGTTTTTGACGAAGCGAAAGGCAAGGCAAAGACGCGCCTTTCCTTTGAAAAGACGGATAAGCCCCCAAACGGCAAGTTGCGGCATAACCCCTTATCCCGTCCGGCACAGGAGTTAAACAGTACCGTACATGGGAAAATCTACGAGGTAGAGAAAGAAAACGTCGGTGTGGAAAGCGGGCACCGGGTAGAACTTGCCGGAGAGAAAGCGGGCGGCATGGCGGCGCGGGCAGTTAAGGGCGGCATACGCCGCCATAAGCTGAAACCCTACCGGGCAGCGGCGGCAGCGGAAAAACAAGCGGTAAAGGCAAACGCAGATTTTCTCTATCAAAAGGCGTTGCACGATAACCCCGCGCTTGCGCACTCCAACCCCATTTCCCGTTTTTGGCAGAAGCAGCGCATTAAAAAGCAGTATGCAAAAACGCTGAAAGCGGGCGGCAAAGCGAAAAAAACCGCTGAAGCCACCGCAAAGGCGGCGAAGAAAACCGCGCAGGAAACCAAACGGGCGACGTTCTTTGTTGTCCGGCATTGGAAAGGCTGCTTGATTGTGGGCGGGATTGCCTTTATCGTGCTGCTGCTTTTCGGCGGGCTGTCCTCTTGCTCCCTCTTTGGCGGCAACAGCGGCAGCGGCTTGATTGCGTCGTCCTATCTCTCCGAGGACGCGGATATAACGGGCGCGGAAAGCGCGTATGCCGCTATGGAAGCCGAGTTACAAGATATGCTGGACAATATCGAAAGCGAATACCCCGGCTATGACGAATACCGGGTAAACGCGGACGAGATCGAGCATGACCCCTATGTGCTAATTTCTATCCTTTCCGCGTGGCATGAGGGCGTGTTTACACTCGATGAAGTGCAAAGCACCCTTGAAATGCTCTTTGAGAAACAGTATATCTTGACGGTCGAGGAAGAAGTACAGGTACGCTACCGCACCGAAACAAGGACGGACAGCGAGGGCAACCCCTATACGGTTGAAGTCCCCTATAACTATTACATTCTTCATGTGGATTTGGAAAACTTCAACCTCTCCCATGTCCCCGTTTACATCATGGGCGAAGAACAGCTATCCATGTACGCTATGTATATGTCGTCGCTGGGAAACAGACCCGACCTTTTCCCGCAATCCGGCTATGTGTCTAAATACTATGAAAACCCGCCCGCCGATTATGAAGTACCCGCCGCGCTGCTGGGTTCCGATGAAAAGTTTGCGCGGCTCATGGAGGAAGCAGATAAATACGTCGGTTTTCCCTATGTGTGGGGCGGCAGCACCCCGGAAACCTCTTTTGATTGCAGCGGCTTTGTGAGTTATGTGTTGACGAACAGCGGCCTATACAATACGGGCAGACTTGGGGCGCAAGGGCTTTACAACATCTCAACCCCTGTTTCTAACCCGCAGCCGGGGGATTTGGTGTTCTTTACGGGTACATACGACACCCCCGGCGTTTCCCATGTGGGGATTTATGTGGGCGAGGACGGGGACGGAAGCCCCGTCATGCTGCATTGTGGCGACCCTATCCAGTATTCAAAGCTGGACACCAGCTATTGGCAATCCCACTTTTACGCCTACGGGCGGTTAAATTACAATTAAAAGGAGTTGAAAAATGAATATTGTATCTTTTGGCGGCGGCACGAATAGTGCCGCCTTACTTATTGGCCTATACAAGCACAAAATCCCGATTGACCTTATCACCTTTGCCGATACGGGCGCGGAACACCCGCATACCTATCAATTTATCGAGATAATCAATCAATGGCTTGCGGAACACGGTATGCCGCAGATTACCGTTGTGCAGTATGTTGACCGCTACGGCAACCGCCTATCTCTTGAAACCGAGTGCTTGCGCTCTCATACGCTCCCGTCGATTGCCTACGGGCATAAGCGTTGTTCGCAGAAACACAAAATCGCACCGCAGGAAAAGTTTTGCAACCACTATGCGCCTTGCCGCGAAGTATGGCAGCGCGGCGAGAAAGTCAACCGCTATATCGGCTATGACGCGGGAGAAGTGAAACGGTATGAACATTCCCGCAAGTACAACGAAGCCGACAAAAAATATCATAACCGCTACCCCCTCATTGAAGAATGGGGCTGGAACAGGGACGATTGTATCCGGGAAATCAAAGCGGCAGGATTGCCGCAGCCGGGTAAATCGTCCTGTTTCTTTTGTCCGAGCATGAAGAAACAAGAGATTTTATATCTCAAAGAACACTATCCCGATCTATTTAACCGGGCGGCGACTTTGGAAGAAAACGCTATGCCCTATCTTAAAACCGTTAAGGGATTGGGGCGCAGCTATTCATGGAAAGAACAGTTTGGAAAGGAGTAAATGACTATGGCGAACACGAAACTTGACCGTATCGAAAGGGATATTGAGAAAACGAGGGCAAAAATCCTTGAACAGCAAAAGAAGCTGAAAGACCTTGAAGCGCAGAAAGTCGAGGAAGAAAACGCGCAGATCGTGCAAATGGTAAAGGCGGTACACCTTGACGGGACGCAGCTTGCCGCGTTCCTCTCCGCTTACGCCAGCGGCGAAATCACCTTGCCGCAGCCGGAAGCCACTTACCCCGCCGAACAGGAGGACAACGACAATGAAGAATAAAAAGATAATCCGAAAGTTTACCGTATTGCTTGCCGCACTGGTTATCATGTGCGGCTTTTCTGTTACCGCTTATGCGGGCGGTGGCGATGAAAGCGACGACACGCCTACCCCCGTAACCGAGGAAACCCCCGCGCCGGAAACCGAGCCGGAAGAAACGACGGGCGGCTATGAGCCGCAGCCCCTTACCCCGGACGGGAATATGTCCCTTGTGGACGATATAACGGGTGAAGCGTCCGGCGACAAGCAGTTTATCACCGTCGTTACCAAAAGTGGCAACTATTTTTACATCATCATTGACCGCGCCGAGGACGGGGAAAATACCGTCCATTTCCTTAACCAAGTGGACGAAGCGGATTTAACCGCCCTTATGGAGGACGGGCAGACCGAAGCCCCCGTTTGTAGCTGCACCGATAAATGCGTTGCCGGAAGCGTCAACACCGCTTGCCCGGTTTGCAGCGTCAACATGAGCGAGTGCGCGGGTGTGGAAGCCGAGCCGGAGCCGGAAGAAACCGAGCAGCCGCCGGAAGAAGAAAAAGGCGGCGGCATGGGTATTCTGCTTGTCGTGCTGCTTGTTGCCGCAGCGGGCGGCGGCGCGTTCTACTACTTTAAGATTTTGAAGCCCAAAAAGGACGCGGCGAAAGGCAGCAGCAGCCTTGACGACCTTGATTTTGACGAGGACGACGAGGAAACGGAAGTAGTCGAAACCGAACAGACCGAGCAGGAGGACGATAATCTATGAAACTTGTAATTGCAGAAAAACCGAGCGTCGGGGCGGCGATTGCCGCCGTTATGGGCGCGAATGAAAAGCGCAGCGGATATTTTGAGGGCGGCGGCTACCTTGTGTCGTGGTGTATCGGGCATTTGATTAGCCTTGCAGACGCGGCGACCTACAATGAACAATTCCGTAAATGGAAGTACGACGATCTTCCCATTGTCCCGCAGGAGTGGCAGTTTATTGTTGCCAGCGGCAAGGAGCAGCAGTTTTCCATTCTCAAAGACCTTATGCACCGCAGCGACGTTACCGAGATTATCAATGCTTGCGACAGCGGGCGCGAGGGGGAACTCATTTTCCGCTTTGTCTATGAACAGGCGAATTGCAAAAAGCCCTTTTCCCGCCTTTGGATTAGCAGCATGGAAGCAAGTGCAATCCGCGAGGGCTTTTCAAATCTCAAAGACGGGCGCGGCTATGACAACCTCTATCAATCCGCGCTTTGCAGAGCAAAGGCCGATTGGCTCATTGGCATTAACGCGACCCGCCTTTTCTCTATCCTCTACCATAAAACATTGAATGTCGGCAGAGTGCAAACGCCCACCCTTGCTATGCTGGTAAACCGCGACTATGCAATCAGCAGCTTTAAGAAAGAGAAATATCATGTCGTCCGGCTGGACGTTGGCGGCGTTGCCGCCCTTTCCGAAAGGCAGGACGACGAAGCGGCGGCGCGGCAGATGAAAGCGGCTTGCGAGAAATCGCAGGCCGTTTGTACTTCCCTTAAAAAAGAGAAAAAGACCGCAGCCCCGCCGAAACTGTTTGACCTCACCGCCTTGCAGCGGGAAGCAAACCGTTTGTATGGGTTTACGGCGAAACAGACCCTTGACTATGCGCAAGCCCTTTATGAAAAACGGCTTTTGACCTATCCCCGCACCGACAGCAAATATATCACTTCCGATATGGAGGGCAGCACAAAGGAACTTATCACCGGCCTTTGCGCTGCTCTCCCCTTTATGCAGGGCGTGAAGCTGCAAGCCGACCTTGCGAGGATTTGCGACAACAGCAAAGTAACCGACCATCACGCCATTTTGCCGACAGCGGAGTTTGTGAAAACGGGCTTTTCTTCCCTTGCCGAAAGTGAGAAAAAGCTAATGACCCTTGTGTGCGCAAAACTGCTTTGCGCCGTTGCCGCGCCCTATGAGTATGAAGCGGTTACGGCGGTTTTCACTTGCGGCGGCTATACCTTTACCGCAAAGGGCAGGACGACGCTTTGCGAGGGTTGGCGCGAGATTGAAAGACTATCCCGCGCCGCGTCCGGGGAACAGGACGAGGACGCAGAGCCGGAAGCGGTTTTACCCCCGCTTGCCGAGGGGCAGACCTTTGACAATCCGGCAGCGGAGATCTCCGAACGTTACACGCAGCCCCCAAAGGCATTTACCGAAGATACGTTACTTTCGGCTATGGAGAGTGCGGGAAAGGAGGACACGCCGGAGGACGCGGAGCGCAAAGGGTTAGGCACCACCGCGACGCGGGCGGGTATCATTGAAAAACTCATTAGCGCGGGCTTTGCCGAGCGCAAGGGCAAAAAGCTAATCCCCACAAAGGACGGGTATAACCTTGTCGCTATTCTGCCCGACAGCCTTACGTCCCCGCAGCTTACGGCAGAATGGGAAACGCGCCTTACCGGGATTGCAAAGGGCAGCGACAGCCCCGCCGACTTCATGCGCGGGATTGAGGAAATGACAGCGGGGCTTGTCAAGACCTATTCCGCGATTTCCGAGGATAAAGCGAAGCTGTTTACCCCGCAGCGGGAAGCAATCGGCACTTGCCCCCGTTGCGGCGCGGCGGTTTACGAGGGCAAGAAAAACTTTTACTGCTCCGACAGGGCTTGCAGCTTTGTGATGTGGAAGAATGACCGCTTTTTTGAGCAGCGCAAAAAGGCTTTCACAAAGGCGATTGCCGCCGCCCTTTTGAAAGACGGAAAGGTAAAAATCAAAGGTATGTACTCGACCAAGACGGGAAAGACCTTTGACGGAGTTGTGCTGCTTGCCGACACAGGCGGCAAGTATGTAAACTTCCGCGTCGAGCAGAACCGAAAATGATAAGGCTTGATGAAAAGCAATACCGCGCCGTAAAGAAAATGACCCGCGCCGCTTGTGCAAACAACGATTGCGGGAATTGTCTGCTGCTGGACGACGGGGAAACTTGCGTTTGTGTGCAGAGTATCAGCTATTCGCTGCTATGCCGCTATTTCCGCGAAGCGGTATTACCCGCCGACAGGCAGCTTTGCGAACAGATCACCCGCAGCGGGGAAACCGATTTGAAGCGTTGCGCGGTATGCGGCAGCACGTTTGCGGCGGGCAGCAACCGGGCGAAATACTGCCCCGATTGCGCGGCAAAGATACGCCGCAGACAGAAAGCCCAAAGCGAGAGAAACAGGCGTTTACGGATAAAAACAACTACATAGCAAGCACAGCAAACGAGTACCCGTTTGCGAGAAATGCCCGCGCTTCCCATAGAGAGCGCGGGCATTTTGCTTGTTGGGATAGTCCCAAACCCTTATATGACCGAGAAAGGACGTGATGAAAGAATATGCCGTATTCCTCATACGACCATGACAAATTAGAAGCCGCCGAAACCATGCGGATAGAACGCCGGATATATTTTGAAGCAAAGGACAGGGAGATTGCCCCTTATGCTTCCTTGCCGATTGCGCAGCTACTTTCCATGCGCAGCGAAAGCGCGGCGGCAGAACAGGCGATTTTTGACGACCTTAAAGAACGCGCCGCCGCATGGGAAGAACAGGCGGGAAGAACGCTTTTGCTGGATAAAACACTTGAATATGTGAGAACGCCGCACGTCCAGCACACCGCTAACGAGTGGCAGACCACCGAGCATAACCGCCATATTCGCAGCAATCGGGTATATCAGATGAATTACTACATTTACGAGAATACCCGCTACGACAAAGAAGCGCAGAAATCTATCCCGTATTCATGGACGCTTACATGGAGCGTGCGCACCAACAGCCCAAGCAGAACCCAAGCGAAGATTGCCGGACAAGATAGAAAGGTTTTCACCGACAAGGCAGCTATGGAAAAGTATCTGAATGGGCGTATCAAAGCGTATGACCGCTTGTTTACGGAAATCTCCCCGCCTATCCCGCAGGAGTACGCCGACTATTTCAAAGTAAACGGTATGCTCATGCCGGACTACACCATAGAGGGCGAAGAACCCCCGCAGCAGCAACAGGCGGCAGCTATCCCCGAAAATACCGGGCAGGAAAAGGAGCGTGAACACATGAGCGAACAGTTTTCTATTATGATAGGCAACCGCAGCCGCTTTGACGCGGGCGACCCCGGCGGCTATTGGTTGGATATGCCCGCCACAAAGGAGCAGTTGCACGAAGCTATGCGGAACGTCGGCATTACCGCCGACAACCCGCAGGATTTTTCCATTCGCGGCTATTCCGACGACCCGGAGAAACATATTGCCTTGCCTTATGAAATGGTATGCGCCGCCGACGTGGACGAACTCAATTTTCTTGCGGCGCGGCTCGAACAGCTTGACCCCGCCGAGGTTGGCAAGCTGAACGCAGCTTTGCAGCAGAAAAACGGGCTTGCAAATATTGGACAGGTAATTGACTTCACCTACAACGTGGATTTTTACGTCCATATCCCCGAAGTACATAACTACCACGATTTGGGCGACTATTACTTAAATCAATCCGGCATGGTACAAATGCCCGAAGAATGGAAAGGCGGCATTGACCTTTCTACTTTTGGCAGGAACGCTGCCGCGCAGGAAAAAGGCGCGTTTACCGAGTACGGCTATATCGTGGAAAGCGGCGACGAGTGGGAACGGCAGTTTGAGGGGCGCGAAGTGCCGGAAGAATACCGCATTATGAGTTACCCGCAGCCGGAGCGCGGCGAACAGGACAAAGCCTATATGGACGCAGCCGAAACGCAGCAAGCAGACGCACAGGCCGCAGAGCCGCAGCAGCCCCGCCCCGTCGTCCCCATTATCCTTACTTCCGAAAAGCCCGCCGAAAAGGTAAAGGAGATCACCGCGCGTTTGGAACAGGGCGTACAGGCGATTTTTGACAGCGACCGCTACAAAGAGTTTCTAACCGCTATGTCAAAGTTCCATGATTATAGTTTGAATAACACTATCCTAATTGCTATGCAGGGCGGCAATTTGGTAATGGGCTTCCGTCAATGGGAAAAGGAGTTTGACCGCCATGTAAAGAAAGGCGAGAAAGGCATTAAAATCTTTGCCCCCGCGCCCTACAAGGTGAAAAAGCTGGTTGATAAAATCGACCCCGAAACGAGAAAGCCCATGCTTGACCGCGAGGGAAAAGTGGTAAAGGAAGAAAAGGAAATCACCGTCCCCGCCTTTAAGGTTATAACCGTCTTTGATATTTCGCAGACCGAGGGCAAGGAGTTTCCCGACCTTTCCGTTAAACCGCTGCTTGCCGATGTGGAGCAGTACGAGGATTTTTTCGCCGCCCTTGAAAAAGCGTCCCCCGTCCCGATTGCATTTGAGCAGATCACAAACGGCGCAAATGGGTATTTCAGTTTGACCGACAAGCGTATTGCAATCAAAGAGGGCGTGAGTGAATTACAGGCGGTAAAGACCGCCATTCACGAAATCGCCCATGCGAAGCTGCACGACGTAGACTTAAACGCCCCGCCGGAGCAGCAAAACCGCGTTGACCGCCATACCTGCGAGGTAGAAGCGGAAAGCGTCGCTTATACGGTTTGCCAGCATTTCGGCCTTGATACTTCCGATTACT